>ERZ1292623.48-Hain-H51-01um-R1-48-length-129003-cov-11_pt1 | contig 129003 bp, 133 predicted proteins | sample MGYA00564398_ERZ1292623 | MGnify/ENA primary metagenome ERZ1292623 (study PRJEB36523, sample SAMEA6512633) | groundwater metagenome | collected 2019-01-07 | study: AquaDiva: Metagenomics assemblies of 32 groundwater samples
ACAAAACCCCCAGTCAGATGCTGGGGGTGAGTACAAGGTCTTGATTAGTTAACGTAGTGCGGGGCTCGTGCACATGCCAGCACTACGCCTGTGGCGTGGGTGGTTCTTCTGCAGGCGGTGGTGTCGGTGGCGTCTGACCGCTTTTTGCCAGAGCCTCTCCTATCTTTTGCATAACCTGCCCCAGATTCTGGGACGCGTCTTTCATCGCTTGCAAGTCTTCGCTCTCTCTCGCTGTTTTAAGTGTAGCGATGGCTTCTTGAATGGGTGCTTTTACATCGTCCCCCACTTTGTCGCCGTGCTCGCGCAGTGCTTTTTCAGCGCCGTAAATCAACTGCTCGGCTGTATTGCGCACTTCGCTCAGCTCTTTCTTTTTCTTGTCGTCTTCGGCGTGCACATCTGCATCTTGGCGCATTTTTTCAATGTCTGCATCGGAAAGACCTGTGCGGGCTTCGATACGGATAGTCTGCTCTTTGTTGGTCCCTTTATCTTTTGCCTTTACTTGCAAAATGCCGTTAGCGTCAATATCGAACGCAACTTCAATTTGAGGCAGACCACGCGGTGAGGGCGCAATACCGTCGAGAATAAAGCGGCCAAGTGATCGATTGTCTGCCGCTAAATGGCGCTCACCTTGTACGACATGGATTTCCACCGAAGGTTGGTTGTCGGCGGCGGTCGAAAATGTTTGCGCTTTGCTGGTGGGGATGGTTGTGTTGCGTTCAATTAATTTTGTTGCTACTCCACCCAAAGTTTCAATACCTAAGGAGAGTGGAATGACATCGAGAAGAAGCACATCGCGCACATCTCCCTGCAAGATACCTGCTTGAATAGCGGCGCCAATAGCGACCACTTCGTCAGGGTTAATAGATTTATTTGGCTCTTTCCCGAAAAATGCTTTAACCGCTTCGGTAATGGCAGGCATACGGGTTTGCCCACCCACGAGGATAATCTCGTTGATATCGCCAATTTTGAACGGTGAAGCTTCCATGGCGCGCTTGGTGATTGCCATCGAGCGATCCACAAACTCTTGCGTCAGCTCTTCGAGCTTGGATCGGGTAAGTTTTTCAAGCAGGTGTTCGGGACCATTTGATCCCATAGTGATAAATGGAATATTTATCTCTGTCTCCATGGTTGTGGAGAGCTCGATTTTTGCCTTCTCGGCAGCCTCGTCGAGACGCTGAAGAGCGAGTGGGTCCTTACCGATGTCCAAACCGGATTTCTTTTTGAATTCCGCAATAATCCATTGAATTATTTTTTGGTCTATGTCGCGACCACCCAAATGAGCGTCGCCGTCAGTTGATTTCACTTCGATTACATCATCGCCTACTTCGAGTACCGAAATATCGAAGGTGCCACCCCCAAAGTCAAACACGACGATTTTTTCGTCTTTCTTGCGGTTGAAGCCGTAAGCAAGCGCGGCCGCGGTCGGTTCATTGATGATTCTCTTTACATCTAGTCCAGCAATTTTTCCTGCGTCTTTTGTAGCCTTGCGTTGTGCGTCGTTGAAATATGCCGGAACTGTAATGATAGCTTCGGTAATTGTTTCCCCCAATTTCGCCTCGGCATCTGCCTTTAGTTTACCCAGAATCATTGCAGAGACTTCTTCTGGACGGTAGTCTTTTCCGGAAAGTGTAATGAGAGCGCCCCCGTCAGTCCCTTCTTTGACAGTGTACGGAACTACCGCCTTATCTTTTTGAACACCCGCCTCGTCAAATCGGTGGCCCATAAAGCGCTTGATGCCGTAGATGGTATTGGCTGGGTTGGTTACTGCTTGACGACGCGCCATGACACCCACAATGCGTTCGCCTGTTTTTGAAATCGCCACAACAGAAGGAGTAGTCCGAGCTCCCTCGATATTTTCGATGATGCGTGGTTCAGAAGCCTCGATGATGGCCATCGCGGAGTTTGTAGTTCCCAAGTCAATTCCCAATATTTTTGTCATAGTGATACAAAATATGTGTTAATAAGACTGCTTGTAGACGATACTATACTGATTGGATCCAATCTTGGCAAGATTTAGATGAAGTTTTAAGAACCTGTTGAAACCACAACCTGCGCAGGGCGAATAAGAGCTGTGGCATCACGGTATCCTTTCCTCACCACACGAACGACAGTGTGCGAAGAAAACGTTTCTGAAGATTCCTCGGCAAGCGACTCATGAAGTGCCGGGTTAAACTCTTCTCCGGAGGCACCGAATGTCTCGACTCCGTGTTTTTGAAGGACCCCGATTAACTGTGAGTGAATATATTCGACACCTACTCGCCACGCGCTGTCAACTTTCTGCCAGGCGCCCCCCTGCATAGCACCATCGAAACTGTCCAGCACTGCAATAAAATCACTCAGAATGTCTCGCCGGATACTATCCCGATGGAGTGCAGTCCCCTGTTCTTTGTCGCGTTTACTGTTTGCAACATCGGCACGCATGCGTTGCCAACCATCGAGATATTCTTGCCGCTCATTTTTGCACTTTTTCAGCTCGTCTTTGAGCTTGGCAACGCGCGCCACAAGCACTTCATGAACATTGCTTTCAGGTGCCTCTTCATCCTCAAATTGAACATCATCATCGTGCATAAGGAAATTATACCAGAATCAAATTCGCAAAACTCACACGCCACAAGTGCTGAAATTTAGAGCGGTGTAGATTTACCGTTTGCTCCACTGCGGTGCTCGGCGGGCGGCTTTGAGTCCAAACTTTTTGCGCTCTTTTGCTCGAGGATCACGCTTGAGGTAACCCTTTCGTTTAAGGTCCTTGCGAAGCTCTGTATTGTGAGAAATGAGTGCACGAGCGATGGCGTGACGCACCGCCTCTGCCTGCGCTTTAATACCGCCACCATGAACACGAACAGAAACACTGAATTTTTCGCCGGCATCTTGGAGAGCGGCGCGTGCAACTGATTGTGCACCAACAGCTCGAAAGTACTCTTCTAGCGGTTTGTCGTTTACCACCATATGCTCTTGCTTGCCGGGTGTAATCCGAGCGCGAGCGGTTGCCGTCTTGCGACGGCCCACAGCGCCAATATAGGTGGATTCTTTTGCCATAGATTAGACCGTCTCCTTAATGATAAGTTGCTTCATGCGATTCGTGCGCAGTGTGTTTCGTGGAAGCATGCGTTCGACTGTCATGCGTAGCGCCGCTTCAATACCCCGCCGCTCGATAGTGGCAGCTCGAGTCTCTTGTTTTTGTCCGCTCGCGTATCCAGAGAAACGCTTGTAGACATGCTGAGTTCCTTTCTTTGGCGGATGATCAATCGCTGAAGCGTTGGTGACAACAATCTGCACAGGGAGAATTTTGTTTTTTACGAAGTCGGTGCGGTTCTTACCAAGTAAGAGTTTCGCTATTTCGGACGCAAGGCGCCCCATTTTTTTGCCTGCTGCATTGATTGTGTGTTTTTCCATACAAACTTATACGAATTCGATGATTGCTTCTTCGGCGTGACGGGCACCTGGCTTACCAATCTTTGTAATACGGGTATAGCCACCATTGCGAGTTTTGTACCGAGGCGATACTTCAGCAAAAATTTTCTGCGTCGCTTCTGGGGTACTTCCCAAGCGGTGAGCAACCAACCGACGAGCAGTGACTGTGTCTATTTTCCCGGCAGTTACTACTCGTTCTACAAAAGGACGGAGCTCCTTCGCTTTTGCCAAAGTAGTTGTAATGCGCCCCGAAAGTATGAGAGAGCGTGCGAGTGAGCGAATAAGCGCAAGGCGCTGTCGCTTTACTCGTCCAAGAATTCGTCCTTTCTTCATGTGTCTCATAGTTGTAGTGGCTCACCTTACGATTTCTTTAGCGCAAAGTCAAACCGTAGTTTGATAGCGCTCGTTTAATTTCTTGGAGTCCTTTTTGTCCAAGACCTTCAATTGCTAGGAGATCGTCCTCGCGCTTGCGGGCAAGACCTCCGATAGTGCGGATACTTGCACCATCCAGCGCTGAAATAACTCGAGAGGAAAGCTGTAGTTCGGTAATCCGTACTTTCAAAGCTTCGGTATCAGCCTTGTCGTCGTGCTTGAATTTTTGACCATCACTTGCAGATTCGTCTTCTCCTTGTGAAGAAAGCACCTGCTCTTCCTTAAAGCCGACAATGGCACGGAGCTGATGAATCATAATCTCGATTGATTTTTCGAGGGCTTCCCTTGGCGCAAAGGTACCGTCTGTCTCAATGAAAAGACGCAAACGATTATAATCGGTGCGATCTCCCACGCGCATGTGTTCGACTTCGTAATTTACTCGTCGAATTGGAGAGAAAATTGCGTCCATTGGAATAACACCTATATCGACGCGCTCTTTCTGCACTACTTCTTTTGGAAGATAGCCGAGACCGCGTTCGATAGTCATTTCAATCTCGAGAGTTGCCTTGCCGGAAATCTCGACAATGTGCTGATCAGGGTTCAATAATTCTACCTGTCCAGGAAATTTGATATCAGCGGCGGTCACCATCTGTGGTCCCTTAACTGAAAGCGTCAGTGTTTGAGGCTCGTCAGTAAGCATCCGAACACGGATCTTGCGCAAATTTAAAAGAATAGCAACAACATCCTCCTTGACCCCCTCCATAGTCGAAAATTCGTGTTTGACACCATCAATCTTGACCTGGGTTATTGCAGCGCCCGGAAGTGATGAGAGAATGATGCGACGCAGAGAATTGCCAAGTGTGTGTCCGTAGCCAGGGTGCAACCCGTCAATTTCGTAAACGCCACTATTTCCGTCCTCCGAGACAGCGCGTGGCTTCGATGGGAGCGTTACATGATAGTCAAACATAAGACACCATTATGCTATGAAATAAAGGCTTGTAAATAAAGCTAGGCCTACCGACTATAAAACTCGAATACAGTTGGGTAGTCAAAGGAAGTTTCAGTGGCCGCATAGCGCGGTACCGAGAGCACAGATCCTGATCGGCTATTCCAGTCAAAAGCAAGCCACGCAGGAGTGCTCGGGTGTTCTTCGGCAGCGGCAAAAAGAACCTTATCAGCACTTCCCACCCGCACAGCAAACACATCGCCAGTACGCATATGATGTGATGGCGTGGTCATACGCTTGCCGTTCACAGTAATGTGTCCATGCGATACCATTTGGCGTGCCGCTCGGCGTGTAGGTGCGAGCCCCGCACGATAGGCAACGCTGTCGAGGCGAGTCTCGAGGGCAATGTGGATGGCCTCTGGTGAATTCGTGAGCTCAATTGCCTTGTCGATATAATTGCGGAATTGCTTTTCCGTAAGACCGTATGTAAAACGCACTTTCTGCTTTTCAAGCATTTGCTTGCCAAAATCTGATAGCGAGCGACGGCCACGCACTGCTTTGCGTCCACGAGCTTCGGAAAGAGTAAATTTCTGGGTCTGGCACTTCTCAAACACCGCAGGACCAAGACGCTTTCCGATCTTAAATTTTGATTTTATTTGAAGCATAAGGAATTAGATACGGCGAGGCTTTGGAGCTTTCACGCCATTATGAGGAAACGGTGTCTCGTCTGCGATGCGTGTAATAGTAATCCCCTTCTGTGCAAATGAGCGAACAGCGGCTTCGCGACCAGAGCCAATGCCACGAATAACTACAGATGCCTCAGTCACTCCAGCAAGTTGGGCGCGCTCTCCCAAGAGTTCGCCCACCTTTGCAGCTGCAAAAGGGGTACCTTTCTTTGCCCCAGCAAAACCTAGTGCTCCACTTGAAGACCAGGCCAGCACATTACCGCTCCCATCAGTCAAAGAAACCTTGGTATTGTTGAAAGTTGCCTGCACCACCAAAATCGCGGTGGTGACTTTGTTGCGGATACCCTTGGCAAGAGACCGAGATTTGAGTCCCGCGTCAACTGTGCCACCCGCTTTTCGTATGATTCGTTTTTTCCCCATGAATCGGCAATATTACACAAAATATAATAAAAATCAAGTCTATGTCTTTTCCAGCTTGCGGCGGCCAGAAGTCATAGTCTTACGCACATTCCCACGAACAGTCCGGGTATTAGTGCGAGTTCGTTGGCCTCGTGCAGGAAGCTTCTTCATGTGACGAGTCCCTCGGTGGGCACCAATATCCTTCAGGCGCTTAATATTCGACGAAATCTGACGACGAAGGTCGCCTTCGATATGGAATGCTTCGATTTCTTTGCGAACAAGCGCTTCTTCTTCAGGAGTCATGTCGGCAGCACGCTTTCCGTGTGGGATACCTACGGTATCCAGGATTGTTCGCGCGCGTGGGCGACCTATGCCAAAGATTGCAGTCAGTGCAATCTCAAGTCGCTTCTCTGGGATAGTAACTCCTGAAATACGCATAAAATTAGCCTTGGCGTTGCTTGTGGCGGGGTCCCTTACTTGGGTTTGAGCAAATCACTCGCAAGTAACCCCCCCTACGGATAATACGGCATTGAGGACACATTTTTTGAACTGAGGCTTTAACTTTCATATAGTTAGCTTCTCTTCACAATCCGGGCCTTTCCACCGTATTTGTCGAGTTGAAGCGTGACTCTGTCTCCAACCAAGACCTTAATTCGGTGCAGTCGCATCTTTCCTGCTAGATACGAAAGCTGTAGTGTTCCATCCTCCAACTTCACCCGAAACAGCGTGTTTGGAAGTGCTTCCTCGACAACCCCCTGAGTCTGAGACGCAGGTGCATTGTTTGGTGGCAGAGCTTTATTTTCATCCTGCATATATTGCACTGCAACGCGGGGAATAATAGCAGGACATGGCTTGAGAGTCAACAGTTTAGGGTGTAAGGGGGGCCGCCTCCCGGATAATTACTTCAATTTTTGAGGGATCTTGAGGGAAAGTACTCTTCCATCGAGGGCGCAGTGAGGCATCTCCTCTCACAGCCCCCTCAATGCTTTTTATTGCCTCAGTAAAAGAGTGTTTAGAAGTACCGGCCAGGGTTTTCGCAACCACTGCGGGCTCTATATGCCACATTAGTACGGCAGAGCCTGAAACGACGAGGTCAAGTGGTGCGTCAGTAGCCGTTTCGGTAAGGGCTATACGCCGCACCTCGAGGGTGTCGAGCGTCTTAAAGCGTATATCTCCCTGCGGATCGCTTTCGGCTTTTGAGGCAAGAGCGAGAGCGCGTGCAAAATCTTTTTCTAAAAATGTAGGCGTATTTGCAATCGCTGTTTCTTTAAGAACCACCGACCCGTCCAATACGCGCGTTGGTTCGGCAGAAGTAAACGATATGGTTGAAAGTGTGGGGAATACGACAGTACTGCCCTCGCCCGCAACTGTTTGGCCAGCAATCACTTTCGCCTCAAGTGCAGACCGCATGTCTCGCCGGGTACTCTCTAATGTCGCCGGATCAACTTTTGGACGCGATCCTACAAACCCACCTGAAAAAGCAATCGAGGAGCGTGCGTAGACTTTTTCAAAGACACCGGGAGTGCCACCTTTTAGGCCCGGCAAGGTAAATCGGTCAGTTGGCTTGATGTTGTATTTATCGCCGGGTTGTTCTGCGTAAACATGTGCGGTAATAGTGCCAGGACTATTTTCCTTTTTACCCGGCACAATCACGGAATCCTTTATGCGGAAAATAAGTCCTTGGGGAGACTCAAACCGAGTGTTCTTGATAAGTCTGAGAGGTGTCGCACTACTTTCGTTGTAAATAGTGACAATACCATTTGCAAACTCTTCGACCTCAGAAAACCCCTTCGCAACAACGGTCCGTTCTTCAGTAAATTCTTTGGTCGTTTGAGTAAATGCAAGAAGCCCCTCAGGAACTTTATCAGCTGGGTATGCAGTGATGGTCACATCTTCCCCCAAAACCACCGAGTGCGTGCGGGGCTCGATAATGACAGTGGTCCCTTGCATCATCCACACAACTGCAACTGTAGCGCCGGCAATTGCAACAACAGCCAGAATCCATGGCAACAACTTCTTAAATACTTTCGAATTTTCTGAGGACGCGTCCATACTTGCAGGTGGCCCTGATCGTTGTGGCGGTGCCGAGTCGGGGCGTTCTTTGCGCGGTGTTATTGATATGTTTCTAATACTTCGCTCAGCAGGTGCTGCTGGAGATGGGGCGCTTGCGGGTGGAGTTATACCCTGAAAATAGTCCTTTGGCATAGCACTAGTGTATCACTGTTAACGATCATCAGATGCAAGGGTGTGTACAAATGCACCAAGTACTGCAAGTCCTGTCTCTGGTTTGCTATCTTCCGAAAAAGAAACTACGGATGACAAGTGTTGGGCGTATAGTTGCTGCACTAAAAACGGACGCTCGGAAATAGCGAACTGTGCAAAATCAACGCGTTCAAGCATCTGCGAAAACCACGCACTCAGGTCGGGAGGAGCCACGATCAAAAGCGTTCCTGGAAGGCGATATTCCTTGGTAGTTTCAGAAAAAAGTTTCCCGTAGGCAGTGACGAATTCTGTTTCGACAACACGCAGTACATCCGCGACACCTTGGCAGACAGGATCTGTACAGCTTCCATCAAGAAGCATACGAATACGGCTCAAACCTTCGTCTCGCGTTGTTCCTTGTATGGCTGAAATCTTTTCAACGATAGTGCGCCATCCAATAGGTGCAACTCCGTGTTCGAGCATAGTGCTCCCACGCACAGCAGCAAGCGCGGTCGCGGCGCTCGTGACATCCAGAAACGCGTAGTGCGCAGGGTTTTTTGCGTAGCGTTCCACGACCACATTGATTACAAAAGCTGCCGAGTGGTACTCGGGAACTCGTCCGGGAATTGCCATGCCAAAGGCGCTATCTATCGCCTGCTTGAAGTTGGGATCAATGTCGCTCTGCATAACCACCACACTCATCCTCCCAGCCTTTTTGTTTTCAGGCATGCGTGTCTGAAAACCATTCAACTCTACCCGCACCACACTACGCTCGAAGATGGTTCCTGAAAGTCCCTTCGTATCTTTTGCTGCCTCTTGAGCAAGCGCACCAACATCTGACGGCTGAACAGTTCGGGGGGTTTGAAAGGTATTTGCAGCGCGAGTTGTCTCTGAATTAACCCACGGAGCGTGGACCATAGCGATGACTCGTTGTGGTGCCTTGCCACCCCGTTTTGTATTGGTGGTGAGCACCCTCGTAATCGTATCGGCTAAAAGCGTTCGCATTTGGTCGGGTGTAACTGGTCCAGTTGATTCAAGCGGTAGTGCGGCGCGTTCGCTGGCAGTGACATGAGCGGCGGTCACATCACCATGAGAAATACTGACAATGCCTACGGCGACACTCGCGGTACCCACATCACATGCCAGGAAATTCTGTGAACTTTTGTGCGCGCGTGCAGAAAAAGAGAACCAGCTCATTGATTCAAGTATAGCCTGCGCAGACCATGCCCCTGTCTCTACTGTGTAAAACTTATGAGATGAGTACTGCTTTTATGCGACGAACACCAGCTGCTGATGCTTCTTCTTTTTGAATCTTGAAAGAGCCGACCCCGCCGAGCTCACGGGTATTTGCTACATGTGGGCCACCACAAAATTCAATAGAAAATGCCTCCTCAAATCGGGGCGCTTCGACAGTTGCCCCCTGTGGACCCACGGAATAGACCGTGACCATATCAGGATATTTTGCACCGAATTCCATTTCTGCACCAAGTCGTTCCGCTTTGTCTCGCGGTAATTGGGACTGCACCACAGGAAGCGCTTCACCGATTTTTTCATTAACAATGCGTTCCACTTCAGTAATTTGCTCTTTCGTCATTTTTTCATGATGAGAGAAGTCGATTCGTAAACGCTCGCCGGTAATGTTACTTCCCCGTTGTTTGATCTGTGGGCCAAGGACTGTTTGTAGGGCTTTCAACAAAAGATGATGTGCGGTGTGCAATCGCACTGTTGCATGTGATTGGTCGGCAAGGCCGCCTTTGAATTTTTGTTCCGCACCTGCACGCGACACATCGCGGTGAGACTCCATCTCTTTTTTAAAGGAGTCCATGTCTACGCGTGCACCGCGTTCCTGTGCAAGTTCGTGCGTCAGCTCGACGGGAAACCCATGTGTTGTAAACAGTACATAGGCGTCATGCCCCGAAACCGTATCTCCTTTCGAAAGTTTTTCAAATTCTTTCAAACCGCGGGCCAATGTTTCGCGGAATCTAGTTTCTTCGTCAGCGATTGCTTTTTCGGATTGCGTGAGTTGCTCGATGAGCTCTGGATAGTGATCGCCGTGCGTTTTTGCGATAACCCTTGCTACTGTCGAGAGTTCTCCGGCAGGAAAACCTATAACATCAGTGTATCGGACAGACCTGCGAATAAGGCGACGAAGAAAATAGCCGCGTTCAGTATTTGCTGGCAATACACCATCTGTAAGCATGAATACGGTACCGCGTATATGGTCTGCAACGATACGAAACGCCGCCGGATTTTGATCGTAGTGCATTTTTCCTCTTCTTTGCAATTCTTCTATAATCGCCCACAACGCATCTGTTCTAAACATATCCCCAGAACCCTCGGCGGCTGCCGCGATGCGCTCCAAACCACCACCGAAGTCGACATTTTTTTGCGGAAGTTCTTGAAACTTACCGTTCTTCTTGATGTATTGCATAAAGACTGAATTTCCTATCTCGAGATAGCGGCCACAGTCACAATTTGGGTGGCATTTTTCACCCCACTTCGCGTCGTGCTCAATGTGGGAAAATTCATAGAACACTTCTGAATCAGGGCCGCCCGGCTCACCCTCTGGCATTTTGTCTGGAGTTCCGGCACGACTCCACCAGTTTTTGTCCGAATACGAAAAAATGCGCCCATCGCTCATCCCTTTCGTATATCCATCTTTCTCCGTTCCAATCGCTTTAAACTTTGCTTCGATTCCTTTTTCCGCAAACAGCTTCTGCCACATCACAATTGATTCTTCGTCTCGCGGGACACCGATTGATGCATCGCCATGGTAGACCGTTACGAACAACTTACTTGGGTCGAGGCCGATTTCTTTTGTGAGAAATTCAAAATACCAGCCAAGTTGCTCCGCTTTGAAATAGTCACCGAACGACCAATTCCCCAGCATTTCAAAAAATGTGGTGTGTCGGTTGTCACCCACTTCTTCAATATCGGCCGCACGAAATGATTTTTGTGAATCAGCGAGCCGCACACCTTTTGGGTGTGGCGCTCCAAGAAAGTATGGCAGGAGTGGTTGCATTCCCGAGCCAGTAAAGAGCGTTGTAGGGTCGTTCTGCGGCACCAGTGGCGCGGACGGAATAATGGCGTGCCCACGCGCCTTGAAAAACTCTAGATATTTTGCTCGCAATTCACTGCTCGTCATGATTCGCACTATACCACAGGAGTACTTCGAGTTCCCATCTTGCCTACCAACAAAAAAGAGCGATAAATTGACAAAAATTATTCACCTGTCAAAATACTAAGAGCGTCACTTTTCACTTGATGTGAGGAGATACCCGATGGCCCTAACAACCGCATTGTTGTGCCTTGCCCTCCTTTGGATTTTTGTCTTTTTGGGCTCGATTCACGAAGGTCACTCATTTCGGACTGCTGTTATCGCGGCGAGTTGCGCATTGCCCACCCTGCTCATTGTCGGCTTTCTGTACGAATGGATTGGCTGGCTGGTCGAGATGTTCGGCTACTATATGCGTACATTTGCACTCCAGATCTTCACCGCACTTTGGGAGGCTGCGCGACAATTCTTTGTCCGTTAACCGCTAGAAAGGCCCGTATTAACGGGCCTTTTTGTTATTAGTTCATCTTACAGCAACCCCTATCTCTTTCGAGAGTGTTTCCGCCTCGGCAAGCAAGGCACCAAGACTGAGGGAAATGCCAGTGGTCCAAAATTCTTTGCTGTCGGGTCTAAGTCCGAATGGCGCAAGAAGCTCGACGGCATCCTTTGTGGAGCCACTGCGAAGCAAATCTAGGTAAAGAGGCTCGAACTTGTCACCAAGTTCTCCTCGTTTCGCATACAAGCTATGCGTCAGAAGTTCACCAAACGCATAGCCATACACATAGAACGGACGGTGGAAGTGGCTGACATACGTCCACATATTCTCAGTGTTCTCATAGGTGAACACCTCACCTTCCGCACCGTACATTTCAACAAGAGTCTCTCGCCATATCTGTGCAAGGTCTTTGACCGATAGTTTCTGCACTTCGCCCCACGAGCGATAACTCGCATCCATCCCGTGAATCCGCCGTTCAAAGTTTGAAAAGCCAATCTGTCGGACTGCGGTATTGAGGATATCGTCGATTTTACCCATCAAAAGCGCGAGATACGAAAGGGCATCGTTGGAGGTCTTCAGCTTTTCCTTGAGAAAATTAAACGAGACCATCTCACCAAAGACCGACGCTGTTTCGCAGTATGCAATCGGCGCATGCGCCATGAGAGGCCCCTGTTCCCTTCCCGCAAGTATTCCGTGCACGCCATGTCCCAGCTCGTGAGCCAGAGTCATAACATCGCGACTTGATCCAAGGTAGTTAAGGAATGTCCACGATGCCGGCTTTTTTCCAGGAAGCACGACGGACATGTTGAACGCACCACCTCGCTTCCCTTTTGTTGCTGGCGCATCGATACAGTGGCCGCGAACGAAGTCCTTAACAAGCTCCGAAAGTGTCGGGCTAAAGCTTGCATACGCTTCTTCTACCATTTTGATTGCATCCGCATAACTCACCTTGGTGGTGTCCGAAAACGGCATTGCCGCATTGCGGTCGCTCCATGCTAATTTCGGAAGTCCCAGATGTGCGGCTTTCAACCGATAGTAGCGTTGCGCAAGTGGCGCGGCGGTTTCTCGTACGGCATCATGCAGTGCGTCGACCACTGAGTCAGGAATACCGTTTGAGAGGTTGCGAGAATGCATCGGATGCGGAAATTTCCGCTCTGCTCTTTCAACTGCACCGAGCCCAGTGACCATATAGAGCGTTTCAGCTGAATATTTGGCGAATGTTCCGCCAAGCCCCTGATTTACACAGTGCAGTGCGCTCGCTCGCTCGCTCGGGTCTTTTGATTCCGAAAGAACATGCAGCATCTCGGGGAGCGTTTTCTTTTCTCCGTGCCAGTCAAATTCAAGATCCGACTCGAGCTCATCAAAGAAGTCGCTCCATGATTGTGGGCCGAACGGGCTACGCTTTCCAAGCGCCGCTTCGACCGCCTCACTCAGCATGAACGGCTTCAAGATGCGTATTTTTTCAATCCATGTTTTATGGAACGATACTCGTGGGTCTTTCAGTGCCTCTGAAATTTCAGCATCCGAAAGCCCTGCGAGCTCGATTGCAAGAAATGTCATGTAGTCACCATCAGCGGAACTCAGCCGGCGCTGTATGGTCGCTGTTTTTGCTTTCACCGCATCATCGGTGACATTCAAGCTACTTTGGAGGCCTAGATACCCTCCTAGCTTGCTTTCGAGCATCGAAATTTCGCTGTACGCTTCGATGGCATCGCCCAGGCGAGTAGCCAGCTTCCCTTTGTAAGCCTGACTGAAATCTCGCATCCGCACTTCGAGCACCGTGCAATCAGAGTCAATCTGTGGATCCGTAATGCCCGCATAGAGCATTGAGAGGTCCCAGCGCGCTTTTTGTGCAGTCTCATCTGTCATGACTGTATCCTCATGCATAGCAATTCCCGATTATGTATAACTATTTGAATAATGCTGTCAATCATGCGGACTTCGCGCTTTTCTTATGCGTTTCATGCACATCACGCAAGGAACCACCAGCTAACTCTCGATAAGGGCAATAGTCGCATTGTGCTCCCGCTTTTGGATACATAGCATCAGTGAGGCAGGCCTTGATATCGTACAAAGTCGCTTCGATCCAATCGGTCTTTCCAGTGTACGGAAGAAGCTTTATTGAAAACTCAAGCTTAGCGTCAAATGCCTCTTTGTCCGTCTCGGCATTTACATACACAAAGTAACCGGTGTCTGACACAGAGAATCCATTCTGCCGAAAAAGCCACTGATACACTTCCATTTGTCGCTTGTATCCAATTTGCCAGTCAGCATCGAGATTCACTTCCGTTTTTTTGCTCGTTGCTTTGTAGTCAACAATAATCAGTGAGCCGTCTGTGTCTTTCCAGACATCATCGATACCACCGCGCACCAAAAAATTCGTCGGTGTGTGAATGGTTTGCACACCACGCTTGAGTGCATCGCGCCATCCCGCAAGGTCTTCATGCTGAAATGGCACTGCTTTCAAACCATATGCTTTTGCAAGTGGGTGCACAGTCTGATTCCCGCGGTGGATATCAAACTCTTTTTTGAGCAACTCGTCGACGGCATTATTTAGATTAAAAGGAAACCCTGGTGGACGCGAAACACCCAAACGACGGTCGAGATAAAAACAACGGGGGCATTCGAGGAAAAGATCAATCTTGCTCCGACTAACGGTAAACGGCTCCTTGGAGGTCGAATTAAAAATTCCCCAAGTCTTTTTGCCTTTATAAAATCCGCCCATGGCCTGCAGTATACACGAGTCTCTACTGCTTAGGTAAAGTGCTATAGAGATGCATACAGAAAGGCGATGTGGGTAAAATCACATCGCCTGGCACACACTACACACCAAAGATACCTGCATCTATTTTATCTCATGAAGTTGATCCGCCGCCATTTTTATCAGGGAATCAGCAGTCGCCTGAAGCGATTGTGGCGTGGGATCCACCCATTCATCGGAAGTTGCCAGTCGCGGGACATCGGTACCAGTTACTTTTCCATCAGCTATCCGAACATAAAGTCGGACTCGCCCTCGTATTGTGACCGGTAGCTGTCTGTCTCTCACATGAGGTAGTTTATAAGACAGTGTGCATACCGCGTCGATTTGAAAAAAGTCCCAGACATTCGGCGCGATTTTTTTTACGATGATATCAAAGTGGCTACACTGATTCCAGTCGGTGCTCCGAAAGCCGCGAGTAACCTCCTCATGCTCACCTCTGTGGTACTGCGAGTATCTAAGAATCTTATCTTGTATGGCTAGCCTACCGGAAAGGTTTGCATCTTCCGCTTTCGCTGCCCCACCAAGGAGACAGACAAATAGTCCCACAGATAGCGCTTGTTTATATTGCATCACATGCTCCTCGGCTTCACTACTTCCGGCATCAATATGACACACTGTGCGCCGTGTGTCACGCTTCCGAACGTGGGGCGTGGGGGAGTTTTTCTTCACTGTCGGGAACACTGTCGCCGTCTGTATCAATCATCTTGCCGACTACCAATGGCTGCAGTGAATCCGTCAGCCGACGGAACCAGTCTTCAACAATCCAGAGCAGTGTAAACACTACTAATGTGAGCAGGCTGGTGAACACTGCTATGCCGTAGAGCTTAAAGCCAACAGCCATACCCACACCGGCTGAGACCCACAGACCGGCAGCAGTGGTAAGCCCTTGCAAAGCTCCTTTTTGCATAAAAATAAGTCCGCCACCCAAGAAACCAATACCTGTGATTACCGCGGCTGCGGTGCGCATCGGGTCAAAATTGACTACTCCTACATGCACGGTGTTCACTAAATCACCCATAACCACAAACAAGCACGCACCAAGGGAAACCAGAGCAAAGGTACGCCCTCCGGCGCTCTTCCCCGCCGCGACGCGTTCAATACCAATAAACAAACCGAGACACGCCGCGAGGACAAGCTGGCCGAGTACGGCAACTTCGTTCGGTGAAAAAAACATATACACTATTGTTGCACGGAAGTTGGTTCAGAGTTTTCCACAGAGACAGTTGTTTTGAAATTGCTCATAACGGGATTCCCTTCCGCGTCGAGAACAGGCAAATCTCCTCGGATATCGAATTCTTTGTTGCCATTATCTGCGTACACGATGACAATATATTCTTTTGCCGGTTCGGTCGCGCGCAATAATTCGATAGCTACCGCCGTATGCACGCCGGTATCAAGGCGTGCCGCGCCCAGTGCGTTACCCACATGTCCCGCAACAATTTCATGGACCACAAGCCACCCAGCGCTCTGAAAATGAACTTCGTCTACTTTCACAACACCGCCCGCCTGCTGGCTATTTACAGTCAGTGAGGTCGACTCTTGTGCTACGATTGGCTTCCCCAAGAGCGCCGGTGCGGATTCAGAATTTTCAGTGGTGCTGGTAGCGTTTCGTACCGGTGGCGTGGTGACCTCTTTTTGTTCGTCTGGTGCCTGAGTCGTCCACTTCCCTGACGCACTCCCCCAGACGAATCCGGCAATCGCTAGTACGACAATACCCACTCCAAACCCAACCACGAACGAACTGCCGTAGCGTTGTATCATGTTTACATTGTCGCTCTCCGACAATAAAAGTCAAACCTCTGCTATGGGGTTACACAGCGCGCGAACCTCTTCAAGCACCAGGGGCATTTGTGAGGGGCGAATACCGATGTCGCTCATCAAATGTTGGCTTTGTGCGATGGTACTGCACAGGACAACATCGCGCTCAAGTAGGCGCGCTTTTTCTGCGTTGGTGAGAGTGGTCAAACAGGTTATTGGATGCAGACCTGATCGTTCGATCATGTCGAGTAAACTATTTTCCCTCGGGTAATCCCAACCGATAAGACGCAGTCCTGAACAACGCCCGTAGCGAATGGCTGTTCGTGTAAAACGAGTATTGGTTACCAACCATCCTTCGGAAACAACATCTGATGGATCAGGTGCCTGTTTTAGATCTTCAAAACGAGCAAACACATACAATGCATCTTTCACATCGGTTTTTATACCTGGCGTATTGTGAAATTTCGCCTCGATGCCAACGCGTAGCCCATCTTTTTCTGCACAGACATCCACTTCATGCGGCGCACAGCGGCCATTCATAGCAATTCCGGTTTTTGTCTTCCATCCTTCAGCAGAGAGGAGCGCGGCAAAAAATCGTTCAAATGGATACCCAGACGGACCGAGATCAAAGACGGCTCTTTTTATCGAGTAACGCGCCGCAACTGGGTGTTTGCCCACACGGCGCAATACATCATGTGCGTGGCGATAAATCTCCTCGGTGGTCATACCATCAGCCAGTTCGCGTGCAACATGACGCACTACTGCTTCGCGCTCCGTTTCGTTTGCACCAGAGCGCAGGAGGGACGCCTCAAGCTTTCCAGAATCAAATATCTCTCGCTCTCCGTCAGCCTTTACTACATACAGTTGCGTCATACAGATTACTGACGCACGACGCGCAAAGACACGGGTATATCGTTCACGAGTGCACGGAATTCGATATCTTCGGGCGCTTGCACAATGCTTCGCACAGCTCGTGGAGCATGCCGATCTTCACATAATGATTTTGGCGATTGCTGCCATACTTCAAAAAGGAGTGACACGGTACGCCCGCTACTCTCTTCTACACGCACAGCAATTTCATGACAGTCAGTTGGGACCATGGCAATACCGGAAAGCTCATGTTGCCCATTAGCGTAGTGGTCCACCAACACAAGGTTTTGATCAATAGCAGTCTCAGCTTGAGCGATGAGTAGACTTCCGAAATACAGATGTGCGGAAAATGCAGAAAACGCGGCAACGGCCACAGTCATCACGACTCGCTGAATCATTTCCCTATCATACTGTATGAAAAAACCGTTAGGTGATTATTCCACCGCCTATGACAACATCGCCTTGATACATTACTACCGACTGGCCGACAGATAGAATGGCAGGTTCAGTAAAGTAAAGGGTCGCATCATTCCCTCTCTGCTCGACTCGCGCGGGTATCGGGGTTTGGTGGTACCGAGCCTCAGCGTGCACTACGCCATTTTCGGGGATTGGCTGGAGCCAATTACAATTGGCCAACTGACACGAATCACTCATTGCATCGCGGATATTCGTACTGACCACAATCTTGTTTTCGTCCGGCAAAATCTGTACCACGAAATGTGGCTCGGTTGCTGTTTCTGCGTTATTCATTTGAAAGCCATGCCGTTGCCCCTTGGTATACCGACTTACGCCACGATGTACCCCGACAATACGACCTTCGGTGTCCACCACTTCACCATCGCGCATGGAAATAAACCGCGCAAGAAAGTCTCCCAAATCGACTGCACCAATAAAACAAAGTCCCTGACTGTCCGCACGGCGCGCTACGGGCAAGCGATTCGCAAGTGCAATTGCTCGTGTTTCAGATTTTGGAAACCCACCAACAGGGAACAGGATATGAGCTAGCTGATCCATGCGAACTTGCCAGAGAAAATATGCCTGATCTTTGGCACGGTCCACCCCTCGCAAAAGCCGATGGGATCCTCCTGTTTCTATGCGCGCATAATGTCCGGTCGCCACAAAATCAGCACCTTGTTCGAGCGCCCATGTGGCAAACGCACCAAACTTTATTGCGCGATTACACAAAACATCCGGATTTGGCGTCTGTCCCTGCGCATACGCGCTGACCATGTCCGCAATGACTGTTTCTTTGTATATGTGCGAAAGATCAAGTTCCCGAAACGGGATACTGAGCGCAGAGGCAACACGCTTCGCATCAAGCCGATCCTGCTCCCAGGTACATTCCAAAAATTCAGGTTGCCATATACGAATGAACACCCCAGTAACGGCATATCCTTCCTTTTGCAACAAATACGCCGACACCGCGCTGTCGACACCCCCAGAAAGTCCCACAAAAACACTCTTCATACCTAGGGAATAGCGCGCTTCTTGTTCGGAGTCAACTGTCTTATGGCCCAAGATAGCGTCGCTTTTTTTGCAAATGTTCTGCGTAGGTTTCGCTGTAATAGGTGGTCCCTTCTTTATCGGCCAAGTAAAAAATGTAGTCACTTTCAATAGGATCAAGCGCCGCTTGGATAGAGCTCAGGCTCGGATTTGCAATCGGCCCCGGAGGAAGACCTTTGTTGCGGTAAGTATTGTAGGGGGAATCGTCTTGCAAATCTTTCAGTGTTAGTTGATGCGATCCCTTACCCAGAATGTACACGAATGCGGCATCGACTTGCAGAGGCATGCCAATACTGATTCGCCTCCACAAAATACCCGATATCATGCGACGGTCTTTGTAATCACTCTCCTCGCGCTCGATAATCGATGCCATAGTTATTATTTCATCCCGTGTATGTCCTGAGGCAAGAATCTCGTTTTCGAATTCGGCTGTTTGTGTGTCAAAATTTCCTTTCATAGCTTCAAAAACGGTTTTCGCTGTCGCGGTAGGGAGAAAAAAATAGGTGTCCGGGTATAGATGACCCTCATACGGAAGTGCTATGGCGAGAAATTCTTTCGCATCAAAGCGAACGAGTCTTTTTTCGAGCATTTCGGAGATTTGTGCAACCGTCAGTCCCGCAGGAATACGCACGCGCAAAGGATCGATACCGAAATCACCTCGGACCAAGGCGTCTGCTACTTCGAACACATTTTTTCGTTGCTTGAACTGGTAGTCTCCTGCATGCACCGAACGATCTTGTCCGCGCATGCGGATGAGGAGTTCGAGTGTGAGGCCTGCTCGTACGACGCCTGCCTCTTCCAAAACATGTGCCACATCTTTAAGAGGTGTGTCTGCTGGGATAGAGATAATTTCGCCTAGTGGGAAATTATCCGGTGTACGCACATACATAAAGAACAAAGCAACAATAGGCACTAGCACCGCCGCCATCACGGAAAAGGTGCGTCGGTTAAGCCCTTGATTCCAATAATTTCTCCATGACGCATTCGCGCCCTGTATCCATGTCGAAGCATGCCCAAAAAAATCATCCATACAAGCAAAGTCTAGGCCGTGGGGAGATTGGGAGGAGCTTCTGCTTTTCTCGCAGGAATCCTATCAAGTCCAGGAGCTTGAATACCCCGACTAGGAAAATGAAAAATGGTGGCCAGCTCTTCAGTGGTCATCACAAAGTGAGGAGTGAAGTGAGGCGGATGAAACCAGGAACGCCGCCGGTATGCATCGAAAAGTTTGCGCACTGTTCTCTCTTTGCGCATGCCGCGAAAATCCTGCCAGGGGTAGTCAAATTTAGTCATCCAACGAGTCGGTGCAATCGAATTCAGATGGCTCGAGCTAAACTGCCGAAAGACCCCAGTCATGCCGCCAATCGACACAGCCCGAAACGCAGTTTTTTCCGCAGCATACACCGCGCGAATACCCACATCGTACCCCTGTTTTCCAAGACTGCGTTCAATAGCTTTAATTTGATCGGTTTGTATAGGCGAAAGGTGTGGAATACCTGCGCGTTCGTTGCCATCCTTGTCGGTTGTCTTTGAGGTTGCCTTATCTTTTATCTTTTTCATTTCCTCTTCGGCTTCTGACTTCCAGCGATCTTCCGTGCCAAACATAGTTCCGTGTTTGTGTCGTTTGTCTTTGTTGGTTCGAATCATAATCTGATACCACACCTGCTCACCCGGCTTGAGTGTGCTGAGAAATTCAAACAAATGAGCAATAGGATCGATTTTGTATTCCTCTTTCGGGTCACGGTCTAACTCGTATTCAACATATGTTTTTATCGGGTAGGGATCTGGGCGTGTTAGCTTGAAATCGCACCCCCATGCTAAATAGTTTCCCGATTCGTAGCGTACGCGCATGGCATAGTCGTCCGCCTCATTGATTTCAACATTTGGATATTGCGCGTAAATCTGCGCTTCGATAATTTCGCGCAAACCTCGGCGTGTCCAGATAAAAAAATGAATGCGTCCGCCAATCGAGACTATTTCAAACGAAAACCATGGGCGAACCTTGCCGTTTATCCACCGATCAATGAATGTGCCTTCGCCTGAACTTATTGCAAGACCAGCAAAGACCAACTCCATTGCCCGTGGAGATTTTTCTATTTCGCGGGGTATTTTAATTTCAAGCACCATAACATCCTGGCTCACGATAAATTGCGCACGACGATACGCAATCCACAAATTCCAAAATACTGAGCAAAGAAATATAGGGAGCCATACGGGGGAAAGCGCGAAAAACCATCCCAGCATGTGCGCCATCAATTGCGGGAAGAGCATGACCATTCCCCCGAACGCCCCGAACGCAAGCAAGAATACAAATCCGACTCCGGATATACCAAAACCCTCAAGCGTGCTGATGACACTCACCCGACTATCATACCGTAAAAAATCCGTGTTGTACGCAAGAGCGCCCGATGGGGGCGCTCTTGCGTACATAAGTGCGTGACTACTTGAGTGTGTATTTGCCGTCACTAATGCGACGGAACGAACCATCTTGAAGATTGACGATAATAGTTGCGTCTTTCACATATCGTTCGCGCTTTACGCGCTCAATGATATCCTCGCGGGCGAGAGGCTCACCGGCTGCTTCAAGCACTGTAGTGATAACATCCTTCACTACCCCAGGGTTGTAACCCCACTCTTTCAGTGCATAGAGACCACGACCAACAAGTACAAAGCGGTTGTCTTTTATAAGTTCATTGTGGCAAGTTGCCGGGTGTGCATCGCGCTTGAAAAGCTCACGAATTGCTTTGGCGACTTCGGTGAAGTGCATGGGCGAACCGTGGCGCTTTAGTGTGAGATACGCGAGATCGCGCATACTCTTCACGCGTACATGAGGTGAATCTGCGCGGCCCCATTCACCGAGTGGATTCCGGCCAACTAATTTCGAAATTGAGAGCCAGCGCTTCATGACATCTTTTGGCTGTTTCTTGCCGCCAGCGCCAACGAGGCAAGTATTGAAGTGCTCCATGAATTCGTCCTCGGGGATGAGATTCTCTGGATCGATAGCGCCGTGCAACGCCTCAAGCGCCGTATGTACTTGTCCCGCAAGCGCAGGATCAATATGCCAACGCTTTTCGAATTGATCGTCTTCCTTGCTGTAGTTGAAAGGTTCACCAACAACCAACAGGAAGTACGCGTGGTTTTTGTCCGCGCGGTTTATAGGCAACTCTTCGAGAAGAGTTTGCTCGGCGACAATACCGCCAAGGTCACGCACCATCTTTTCGAGCTCATCAAACTCTTTTTTATGCGCTTTATATGCATCTGATGAACGCAGGAGTGAGAGGCCATGACTCTCGATTTGACGGACGCGTTCTCGGGTGATGTTGTACTCCTTACCAATCGCTTCGAGAGTTCGCCGTTCGCCGTTTTTATCAAGTCCATAGCGACCAGTCAGTATTTTTTGGACTCGTTCGGGCAAAGCCGCGAGCAAATTCTTGGTCACTTGTTTCGACAAAAATCCTGACATAGAAATAATCTATATGGCTAATGATAATGAATAAGTCCTTTGTTCCAACTTAGGCTTTATGGTATAATCTTTATCAGATAGGTGCGGGTGTGTCAATAGGCTCGCTAACACACCCACCCTGATTCCCTTAACTCTCACTTCACCGTCCTCGTGACTAGGATAAGCCAGTCGGGCTGTATTCGACTCACGGGAACCACTCCTAAAAGCGACGATCCTGGGGGCTTTTTGTACAGGAATCGCGGGGCATAACTGAATTTCAGCCCATCAACAAAAGGGGCTCCCAGTGCCAGGACTGGCATTTCGTGCAGTATATTTTGTACAAAGCATTCCCGTATAAACCCTGCCAGAACCTGGAGTGACGCCCCTGCCCATCCCATAGCAATGATTTGCTCCAAAACGAGCCCCTGTGGCATAGTTTTTTTGCCTTCAATCGACACAAGCATGACCACACAGCGAGAGCCTACAGGTCCTCGTGGACCCTTTGAGGCGCTAATCAGTGCTTCCTTGATCGAGTTATCAAACGCAACAGGTACCCCCACCGCAAAGTCAGTCCGCGGGATAATACTGAAATGTGGCGAGGACTGAACGAGTTTTGGTACCGCTTTCGGTAGGCGTTCTTCTTTCGCGAGGAGCCTCTCGCGCAGAGAAAGTAACTTTCCCATTGATTACCTCGCTTTCCTGTTATCCACATGTAACCCACCTATGCACATTGCGCAAGGTGTGCGTGTGCGCGACATACCGCGTACAATGCTTGCATGGCTGATGTTCGTATACCTCCGCAAGATCTCGAAACTGAGAAGGCGCTTCTCGGTGCGGTCATGCTCAACCCGCAGGCGATGTATGATGTCGCCGACATTCTTGCACCAGATTCTTTTTACGCGTCAAAACATCGCACGATTTACGAGGCGATGCGCTCATTACACGAGCGTAATGAGCCCATTGATTTGATTTCGGTTTCCGCGCGTTTGAAAGAGCGAAAACTTTTAGAAAAAATTGGTGGGAGCGCGTACCTGTCCGAGCTCGCTGGCATCACCGTGTCGCCCACCAGCGCACAGCACTACGCGCAAGTCACGCAGACAAAAGGCGTCCTGCGTTCACTCATTGTTGCAGCTGACGAGATTGCACAACTCGGATACCAGGAAGATCGTAATATCGAAGAGATACTGAACGAGGCTCAAGCAAAAGTGTTTCGCCTTGCAAATACCGCATCGTTGCAAAAATTTACCGACATCAGTAGCCAGCTGAAAGAAACATGGGAGCGGGTCGAACGACTCAGTCAGTCAACCGACGAGTTGCGTGGCGTTCCCACAGGCTTTAAAGGCCTCGATAACAAACTGGCTGGATTCCAAAAGGCGGACCTGGTCATTTTGGCCGCGAGGCCATCTATGGGTAAAACCTCGCTCGCACTTGATATTGCCCGCCGTGCCGCAATTGAACACAAGGTGCCTGTGGGGATATTCTCTCTCGAAATGAGTGCACAGCAACTCACTGAGCGCGTACTCGCCGCGACTTCGTATGTCGATGCGTGGAAACTACGCACCGCCCGAGGGCTAACTGAAAAAGATTACGAAAGTCTCCAGCATGCGATTGGCCTCCTCGATGAAGCGCCACTTTTTATTGATGATAACGCAAGCAACACAGTGCTCGCCATGCGCTCTGTCTGTCGTCGCCTCAAAACAGAGAAGGGGCTGGGTCTTATCATTATTGACTATCTCCAGCTTATTGCGCCTTCCGGTGGTCGAGCATCAGATTCGATGGTTCAGCAAGTGACAGAGATTTCGCGTGGTCTTAAATCCATGGCGCGTGAACTTGATGTGCCAATCCTTGCTCTCTCACAGTTATCCCGTGCCGTCGAGCAACGAGGAGGTCGCCCACGCCTTTCCGACCTCCGAGAATCCGGCTCTATTGAGCAGGATGCTGATGTGGTGCTTTTCATCCATCGTGAAGACAAGGACAAGCGCGGACACGATCAGCCATCCGAAGGATTCGATAATGGATTCGGCAACGACTTTTCCAAAGAATTCATTGATGTCGAAGTTATCATTGCAAAGCACCGCAACGGGCCTGTCGGTACCGTACACCTACAATTCAAGGAAAAGCAGACGCGTTTCCAGGATGTAGATATGAGTGCTGGAGGCAATTCATTTGGAAACCAAGACGACACACAGATAGATGGTTGATTTTTCGTGCACAATGCCTCTATGGACGCCTTGCAACGCATAACTCTGATATTTGAACGATTCCCCGGTATAGGACCGCGTCAGGCGCAGCGTTTTGTGCATTTTTTACTGCGCTCATCTCCTGCTCTCCGTCAAGAACTTGCTGAATCAATCATCCGAATCGGGAAAGCGGTCCACGAATGCGTCGAGTGTCATCGCTTTTTTGAGGGCACTGCATCCGTGTGTGTTCGCTGTAATGATACCAGTCGCGACCGCTCTCTTCTGATGATTGTCGCGACCGACAGCGATGCAGATGCCATTGAACGCTCAGGTACCTTTAAGGGTACCTATTTTATTCTGGGTGGCCTCATGCAATTGGGCACAGATAGAAAAATTGCACTGCGAGAAACCGCTTGTGTCACCCTTATCAAAAAACGCGCCACCGAGAATCTTGTGGAGATTATCATTGCGCTTCCCGCAAATACCGAAGGCGATGTTACCACCGCACGCATTAAGGAAATTATCGAACCGCTTGGTACAGCAAAAATTACTGTCCTGGGTCGCGGACTTTCCACTGGATCCGAGCTGGAGTACGCAGACCCCGACACTATCAGAAACGCACTCACCAATAGAAAATGACCCTTTCGGGGTCATTTTCTTGTCGCTACGCAATTGTGTTTACTTTAATTTTGGTGTACGGCTGACGATGACCGCGCTTCTTAAAGTAGCGGCTCTTGGGGCGATATCGAACGACGGTGACTTTCTGTGCACGACCGGCCTCGACAATCTCGCCTGAAACTTTTGCGCCTTTTACAAAAGGTGCGCCCGTCTTTGTTACTTTACCGTCGTCTACCAGGAGAACATTATCAAAAGAAATAGCTTTCCCAGCCGCTCCTTCTACTTTCTCGACAGTAAGCACATCACCTTCCTTTACGAGGTATTGCTTACCGCCCGTCTGTATCACAGCCATTTTTGACATGCGGGCCATTATAGCGCGAAATCGACACAGTGCAAGTGTGCCTAGGCGCTCCCACGGCCAGACAACATATCCTTTAAATGTGCTGTAAATTCGGCTGATTCTCGCATGTCACTGTTAAACGAGGTGCTCTGAGGTCGGCGGTGCAATTTCATTTTTTGCTGGTATTTTTCGTGCATTCTCACACATCGATTTATCCGCTCAAGCACCTCCCCACTCTCCCAAACAAACCCTCGTTTTTCAAAAGTATGAATCGTAAAATCAAGGCGTTGCATCGTGCGCCTAATGATTGCCGCAAGCACATCCTGGCGGTTTCGATCCAATTCAGAGTCGGACCCTATATTGATCAGCAATTTTGGTGCAATGATCAACGAGGAGGTTATTTCTGCACAGGTGAGTTTGAGCAACGAGCTATTTTCAATATCGATTTCACCAGCGCTCCGCGTGCGCTCAATAATTGCATCGAGACGCTTGCGTGCGATGTATAATTCCTCGCGCACATTCCGATAGGTGGTTTCAAGCTCCATTTCGTATAATCCTTTTAAGACTTCATCTGACTTGCGCGAAGTAATTTTTCCGATCACAAATGCAAATAGGAAAATCCCAAAAATCATTTCAAACACGCCAAGTATTTTAAAAATATTTACCGTTCCTAAATCACCAACCCCGGTGTTTGAAGCAAGTGATGTGCTGTAGTACAGGGAGGCAACATATTTATCAAATACACCCAATGAGGAAGCTGGGGTTTCCACCCCAGGCACAAAGCCGATGACAAAAAAGACAAGAGAAAAGAACGCAATGTGACCAACGGCAGCCAAAAAAAGCATCCCGTATGAAAGGGAAAAAAGTTTTTCGACGATTCCATTAAAAACACTCCCTACCCATTCCACCATCTGTTTCATTGCACGAAAGACTACCATGGAGTCTGAGGTGCGCCAGGGGGCGTCTCTAACAAGCTGTATACTGCGTACTATGGCTGAACAGCCGACAAATTCACTTATGCCTGGCAAGTCCTCGCGTTCACTGAAAGTAGCGTCTGCAGAGTATGCACACCTGACGACAAGCCCTGGAAAACGCACTGAATTTTTGTGCGATCTTTTAAAGGCCGATGGCGACTTTAAAGGGTGGCGAGAAACTGCTTTTACCGAAATGCGGACACAACTGCAGTCGCTATGGGACGAACTGCAGGCCGCACAGACCGAAAGCACCGACGCTGAGGACCGCCGAAAATCTTTTACAAAGCAAGAAGAAATCCTTGCTCGTTTTACACAAAACGGGACTCGCCCATTGCCCCGACCAGGAGTACATCTCAGGCTAGACTCAAACGGCTTATGGGTGCAAGCTGGGCCAACCGGATATGGCATTTTTGCTCACATTCCCTATTTCCATCCACTTATTGACGAAGGTTTGCTCGAAGCAATTACTGATGCCAGGCTTTTGGATTTCATTCCCGAATGCGACGATTTGACCTATTTAAGTTACTTGTTCAGAACAAATGACCGTTTCTATGCCAATAGCGTACTTGAGAGCGCCACATTAGAACTCGCGGCGCGCGTTGCTGAGCACCAAAACAACCAGGCATTCCTTGCCGCAATTACGGAGCAGCAGGAGAGAAAGATTATGAGCGCGGCCATCTGTGCACGCCTCGAAGATTTTCACCCAGGCCCTGATCGAGCGTATATAATGGATTCTTTTGATGAGGGAGTAAGTAAATTTTCGTATGGTCTCGCGTGCGGAAGTGACCACCTGCCAAAGGAAACGCTTCGAGCGTACCTACATAAAGACGAACGACGACCTCGCCTTCCTGGATACCATATTGCACACCTTTTGCGCCTTGCGGAAGAAACGAGTATGGCCCTTTCGCAAGAGACAGATGAAATGGGTCATATGTATGGAAGCGATACCAAGCGCGCGATACATACCACTTACGATTTAGCCCAAGTAACCAAGCAAGTGTATGGAGCCCGTGAAAAAATCCTTACTCACACCGGCTACCCCGAGGTTGAAAAACTTGTGTCTGTGATTCTAGAAGAGTATACCGAGCAAGAGCTCCTTGAACAATGTAAGGTGAGGGTCGTCCGCGGCGTCTATGGCGCAAAGAAGAAACGACAGGAGTTTATCGCTTTCTGGAGCACTGACCCAGAGCTTCCCTTTTATCACCGGATTCTTTTACAACCCGATAAGCATTTGAAAGAAAGACACTTCAAGAATGACGGCGCGGTCGTACGCATTCGCGAACAGTACGATCGGCTTCCCGAGCTCAAACGAAGCGAGTTTGAAGCATTCGAAGCTGCGCTGCTTCCCTATATTCGATTGCGACAAGCCTTGTCGTCACTGGGATATTACCTTAGTTATTTAGACACGAACCGCGCCCGAGCGCAGGTCACTATTCGCGAGATACGCGCCATCGCACTTTCGGAATTCGAGCAAAAGGATTATCTGGGTGACCATATCAATGGAGTTCAACGCGAAGGGGTGCGTCAGATTTTAAAAGCGCTCGAAGATTTTTTGGCACACGGCACAGAGATGGATAGCAAAGCACAGCTCGCGACACTGCATGGTTTCCTGCAAAAATATGAAACAGGTTTGTGGGATGCGCCGGCGCGCCAGGTGCTTGATAGGCGCATTCCGATGACCAACGAAGAATTGCCTCGTTCGGAGATAGTGTTCGACCAAAACTTCCTCAATGCACTTCCCAAAAAAAAACACCGATCCTACGCAGACCATCCCGCACTCAGACAAGTTGTGCTTATCAGGAGCGCGAGTTCCTGTTGTTCGAGTGAAAATAAAAGAAACCGGGGTTACCTACAAAGCCGAGGCCCAGGCAATTCGTGCACTTGAAATTGTGCGCCGTCCGCTTATTACAGTATCTGGGGGCGCTAAAGGTATTGACGAAGCCGCCGCGGGAGATCGATCACAGGCGACACTTTTTAGCGAAGCTGTATACCGAGCGGCAGTACGCGTGCGCGCGAATGTTTCAATACCAGGTACCCAATCTGGTTTGGGCGCACTGTTAGCTCTTGAACATGTGCAGCAGAAAAAAGCAGCAGAAGGATCGGAAGACTCGTTTGTTCCCGACTACTTTTCTGTTGTACCAGGTCTTGAAGTTTTTTTCCCAGGAAACGAGTTCGCTACTGACGACCGCGCTGATGTGTACCCCATAAATCCTGTAAAGACCGTCGCCACACCCTGGCGAGCTGACTGGGCAAATCCGAAACTAGACTCAGAATATTTTCACCACATTGAGTATGCCGGAGGCATGTACAAGCGCATTTCGGAAGGTTTTGGACGCATCATGCCGATTGGAAATGGAGGTGCATACACGATCGCGGAGGCAAATGTCGAGTTGTGGCAACACAACTCCCCAGTCCTTCTTGTTGCTGGCACTGGCCGATTTGCTGACCTTGCCATACTTGCGCTCGCTCACAAAGATTTGTGGAGTGGTTTTATAGAAAACCAAAATCTCCTTTCTGAAAAATTAGCAGAGCTCGCACAAGCTCTGCCCGATGAAGCAGATAGAAGTTCCGTTACTGCCTCACTTAAGAATTCTGAAGTCTACCGAAATCAGTTCGCCCTTTTTTTGAAAGCAGTATTGGAAAAACCTGAGCTTGTAGAGACAACAACACTTGCCAATCTGGAGGAAAAGCTTGTTTCAATACTCCAAGCTACGCCGGGTGCCTAAGGGCACTTCCGTAAATAACTGCTTCAGATTTCGCTCAATGCGCACCGTAGACGGCCCTTGCGACCGAGTGAAATATCGAGTCGTACTATAAGTACGCCGAGATATTTCGCGACAGAGCAAGGGTTGCATACGGTGATGCAGTGGGCGAAAGATGATGGTGTTATTTATGGAAGTGCCCTAAGTGCGTGCGAGCGCAAGCACATGTTCAGCAAGTTCGCGAGTAGATGACCCCACACTCTCAAGCATCGCGGGCAATGGTGCATATTCGTGAAGCATGGGAATTGAATTTACTTCGATGAGATACGGCCCGTGTTTAGTCACAATAAATTCTACGGTCGAGTGGTGAGAAAGCCCAAGTGTTTCATGTGCTTGTCGGGATAAATCTTGAATTTGTTTGCGCGCGTCGTACTGAAATGTTTGTGCAGGTACATCAAAGCGCAGGGACCCATTGCGGTAAAAAGCTGGCTCAACAATTCTCTTTCCTGCCGGCTTGATAACATGCGCAGCTGGTAGCGCATAGAGAGACATGTCACGAAATCCCTCGATAACACCCACGACGACTTCTTCTCCGTACAACATTTCTTCTACAAGTACCGCACCGTACTGAGCGATGATTTGGGCAAGAGCATCGGGAAGTTCACTGAAAGTAGGTGCAACCAAAATTCCATGGGAGGCGCCATCCGTATGCGGCTTTACTACATATGGCGGTCCGAACTGGGAAAAAATTTCGCGCGCGGCACGGTATACATCGATATGCTCGCCAGGATGCACCATACACCCAGCGGCACGGGCCACAGGAATTCCCGCATTTTTTAAAACGGCATTCGCACGAATCTTGTTGAGTGACAGCAAGGAGGCTGCAGGGCGTGATCCGGTATACGGCATATGCGCTTGTTCCCAGATGCGGGCCAGCGTTCCGTCTTCGCCCACACCACCGTGCACGGCATTAAATACGACATCAATCTGAGAAAGTGCTCGCATGGGATTGGTGGGGAGCCCACGAACATGCCATGCACCTTGCTTGTCGACAAGAATATCGCACACGCGATAGCGATCCTCAGGAAGTGCCTGCATCACAGCGGCACCCGTCTTAAGTGAAATGTCATACTCATTCGAAGTACCACCTCGAAACACGCCGACTGCGGTCGTATGCATGCTACGAGTATAGCACTCGCCGACGCCTCTTATCATGGAAGTTCAGTGCATAACGATGTGCCTCTGCATTCCCAAGCAAGACGGCTGGCTCTTGTCCCGGCGGAAGCGGTCCCCCAATGATGTTCCTGGGTCGATGGTGCTCATCTTTTGTTACTGCAACGATAGGTATTCGTATGCCGACGCGTTCGAATATTTTTTGCGCAGCCATCAATTGTGCCTTACCTCCATCCACAACTACCAGCCGAGGAAGAGGCCATTCGAGGTGATTGAGTCGTCGCTCCAGTATTTCCGATAGCGCACCGACATCATTATTTTTTACTGTGCGAATTTTAAACATTCGGTAGCTGCTTTTGTCAGGCACGCCATCGGTAAGTACCGTCATGACCCCCACGGTCTCACGCCCAGCAGTATGCGCAACATCATATGCCTCGATCCGAAACCCTGTCGCGTGTGCCTCTTCTCGCTTTATAAGAGCCACATCGCGTATATGTGTCAGTGCGGCAATTTGCCGTTTGTAATCTTGAGCTTTTTCAAAATCTTCTTTCACGGTCATTTTTTGCATTTCGCTTCGCAAGAGGTCCAGAAGCTCGCCTTTTTTTGCTGAAAAGAGCAAAGCAATGTGTCGTATAGTTTGTGCGTAAGCTCGCGCAGAGCTTTCGCCACTACACACACCTGGACAGAGACCTATTTGGCGGTTGAAACAAGGCTTACCTGATTCTGGAGTGCATTTGTCTCGGAAAGGAAAAATATCGCGTACTAGCTTTAATGCCTCTTTAAGGGAACCTGCGTGCGGAAATGGACCAAACACATAGCGAATGTCTTTACCCTGCCATGATAGTTCCAGTTCTCGCCCACGCACTAAGAGGACGCGAGGAAACTTCTCTTCTGTAATAACTAAATGATTGAAACTTGTGTTGTCTTTCTCGCGCGCGTTATAAATTGGCTGATGCTTTTTTATAAGCGTCGCTTCGAGAATCAGCGCTTCCAATACCGAATCGGTGCACTCCCACGAAAGTGATGTCGCTTCGGCAATCATGCCGGTGATGCGCGTACCTCGAGTCTCAACGAGATCGGCTGAAAAATAACTGCGTACCCGCTGTTTGAGTGAGGTTGCCTTGCCAATGTATAAAATCTTCCCGGCAGGACTTTTAAAAAAATACACCCCGGCTTCATCCGGTATATCCAGAGTATCTAAAAAGGCTTTTTCCATACACGCAGTGTGCCTGTTACGGGCACAGCGCGCAACAATCCTAAAAACAGGGCGCCGCAGAAATCTGCGGCACTTTGGGTTAGCCACTTTCGTTCTCAACAAGCACTGCCGAGACACAGTCCAGACGCGTACGCATACAATAGTACGGGAGCTTCCCCTCTTGCAGATATTCTGCATAGTCATCTTGAATCCGTTTCTTGGCACAGACCTCGCGCGTAGAGCGCGCGCCACACTGCGCTTCATAGGTCTTGCTGAGTGTTCGTTCTATCCACCCATCTGTTCGCTCGATGCCATATTCGCAGGAAAGCGTGTAGAGGACCTCCTCTACATCAAACCAACGACCGCCGAACCATTGTTGGTTCTTCGTTGCCATTTTTACAAGCATTCGTATTCCTTCCCGGACAGAGACATGTGTCCATTTCGCGCGTTGCCACAGGCACATTCCATTCTCCTGGAACTTCCTAAGCTACTAGTATACAGCGCACACTGAACTGAGCAAGAATTGACAGGGTGCATGATTTCTGCGAATGTCCTGATGGCAAGCTACCTTTTTTGGAGTAGGGCAAATGCCTGATTTGTCGGACCGCGTCAAGCACACTCTCTTTTGGGCAAGTATCTACATCTTGGGCTTTACCACCATAGATCTTTTATTCGGAGGAAGTTGGTGGTTCGAACGCCCTGGCGGACAGCTTTTGTTTGTGGTCGCCGTGGCATTCGAATACTTTTTCGGCTACTTTTTGCGTCTGAAGCAATGAGGGAATGTTCCTACCGTACCAAAGCCACCTCTTAGGTGGCTTTCTTTGTTAAAGGTTTGCCTGTCGAGCTTTTTTTAAGAACACGAGCAAGGTATGTTGCGGTGTGCGACCCTTTTGCACGAGCCACTTCCTCAGGAGTACCTTTCGCAACGATTTTTCCACCTCTTCCACCTCCTTCTGGTCCCATATCAATCAGATAGTCGGCGCATTTTATAACATCAAGGTTGTGCTCAATAACCAAGACTGTATTTCCACGATCGACAAGTTTTTGCAAAATTTCTATAAGTTTTAAAACATCGCCATAATGGAGCCCTACTGTCGGCTCATCGAGCAAGTAGATTGTCTTGGTCTGGTGTGGTCGATAGAGTTCTGACGCAATTTTGACTCGTTGCGCCTCTCCGCCCGATAGAGTTGTCGCGCTTTGTCCCAGTTCCAGATACCCAAGTCCGACATCAAGCAATGTCTGCAGGCGATCCGAGATCGCTGGGATATCTTTGAAAAACGCACACGCTTCCTCGTTGGTCATGGAAAGCACCTGATGAATGTTTTTGTTTTTGTATGTCACTTCAAGCGTCTCTTTCATAAAGCGCTTGCCGTTACAAATATCACAGGTGACATACACTGTTGGCAAAAAGTGCATTTCAACCGCAATAAGACCATTGCCTTGGCAGGCCTCACAACGACCTCCTTTCACATTAAAGCTGAATCGGCCCGGCTTCCATCCGCGTGCTCTCGCTTCTTCGCTCATCGCAAAAATATCGCGAATATGATTGAAGGCACCGGTATATGTTGCTGGGTTACTGCGAGGCGTACGGCCAATCGGCGATTGATCGATAAGAATCGAACGACCTACATACTCGGTCCCTTCGAATACACCCGCATGATAGGTCTTGGCAGTTCGATACCGCATGTCAAATCGGGCCCGCAGGTTTGTATGCAATATGTCGTATAGGAAGGTCGACTTTCCCGAGCCAGAAACGCCAGTGATGCACACAAGTTTGCCGAGCGGAATATCTACTGAGAGGTCCTTAATATTAAAGCGATTTGCCCCGCGTATTTTAATTTTACCCTTGTCTCCCGTGCGCCTTTTTTCAGGCAATTCAATACTCTTTTCTCCGCGCAAATAGGCGAGCGTGTCGGATTTTGAAGCATTCGTCTTTGCTGTAAGAAGTTTCTCGAGCCATCCTTCCACCACTACTTCCCCACCATGCACACCCGCACCGGGGCCCAGGTCGACAATGTAGTCGGCGGCATAGATCGTGTCTTCATCGTGCTCGACGACAATAACGGTATTCCCTAAATCACGAAGCCGTTTGAGCGTATCCACAAGACGATCGTTGTCTCGTTGATGTAACCCAATCGTTGGTTCATCAAGAACATACAAAGCGCCGACCAAACCAGAGCCAAGCTGAGATGCCAAGCGGATACGCTGAGCTTCGCCTCCAGACAATGTGTTTGCACGACGATCAAGGGTGAGATACTCGATACCCACATTAAGCATAAACTGCAAACGGCTAGTAATTTCCTTGATTGCTGCTACTGAAATCTCTTTTTCCTTTTTTGTGACGGTCAATTTCTTGAAAAACGCATCCGCGTCCTCGATTGACATCGCCGCAAGGTCAACAATATTCTTCCCTGTTCCCAGAGGACCACCCAAAGTGACATTGAGCGCTTCTGGACGCAACCGAGATCCGTTACAAGCCGAACACAATTCATCATCAAAAAAATGTTTAGTACCGAGCCCCTTGCACTCGGGGCATGCACCGTACGGAGAATTGAATGAAAAAAGGCGTGGCTCAACTTCAGGAAACGAAAAGCCGTCATGCGCGCACATAAATTTGCTTGAGACAGTTTTCGTAGCACCACTGGGAGAAACTATCTTTACTAAACCGTCAGATTCATGAAGTGACCGTTCAATACTTTCACTCACACGCTCTCGCGATCCTTTTGGATCAGTCTCGAACTCTGTCACAAAAACTTCGTCAATGACAATCTCGATCGTATGCTTCTTGTGTCGTTGTAAATCAATCCGATCGCGAAGGGACACTTCGACATTGTCGATAATGGCTCTCTCATAACCTTTGCCCAGCATATCGTACAAGAGCTGATAGTATTCACCCTTCCGACCGACGATCACCGGTGAAATAATACGAATTTTTGCAGGGGATACTGGTACATCCATTACTTTTTTGCTTTTCTCGCCTCGCGCTTCATCTACCAAAGAAAGCACTGTTGCCATAATTTCGTCGTTAGAAAGTTTCCGTACCTCATGCCCACATGCCAGGCAGTGGGGACGCCCAATACGGGCGTACAGTACGCGTAGGTAGTCGTAAATTTCTGTAATGGTAGCGACCGTAGAACGCGGATTGTTTGAACGGCTCTTTTGATCGATTGATATCGCAGGAGAAAGTCCAGTAATTTCATCAACATCTGGCTTCTGCATCTGCCGTAAGAACTGCCGCGCATATGCTGAAAGCGACTCGACATACTTGCGCTGACCTTCGGCAAAAATAGTGTCAAAAGCGAGCGAAGACTTACCCGAGCCAGAAAGACCCGTGAAAACGATTAGCTTATTGCGAGGAAGCTCGACGCTCACGTTTTTAAGGTTATGCGTCCTCGCCCCTTTGACTACAATCTTGTCCTCGGCCATGGACGCGCACTATACCATGAAGGTGGTATAGAAAATAGAGCATTTTAAGGTTTTGTTTTTAGAGCCAAGGATTTTTAATCCACAGGTACCCATTGCAAAAAAAATAGGTATAGTTGGGCTATGGAATCTGCATTCGGTATCACCCATATTGCTTTCATTCTTTTCTTTGCTTTTCTTGGCGGATGGCTTTTGCAGCGCCTGCGACAACCTGCACTCATTGGATACATTGTCGTTGGAGCAATTGTCGGCCCAGGACTACTTGGGCTTCAGGCCAATGATCCAACATTGCAGTGGCTTGCAGAACTTGCCATCATTTTTCTGATGTTTATGCTTGGTCTTGAGCTTGATATCTCACGCTTTGCCAAAGGTATGCGCGCCGCCGTATGGGTCACTACTCTTCAAATCCTCGCAGGTCTTGCCGTCATGGTTTCGGCTGCAATCTTGTTTGATTGGCCACTACAGCTTGGTATCATACTTGGATTCGCTATCGCTCTCAGCAGTACCGCAGTGGCCGTAAGCATGCTTCGCGACCTACGCGAGACAAATTCAAGTGCGGGTAGACTCGCAACCGCCAATCTTATCGCTCAAGATATTGCTGTAGTACCCATGCTTCTCGTGGTCGGCGCATTCCATGAGGGCACTGTGAATTTTGAAAGTTTGATACGCCTTTCTGTGGCGCTTGGCACTATTGCTCTTAGTTTGCTTGCCATTTTTCGTCTGCAAAAACATCCCGAAATTATTGCCAAAGTCGAACGAATTCTGAATGCTGGTGCTGGCCAGCCGGTTGTTGCTGGGATGGCACTTTGCTTTGGAGCAGCAGCTCTTTCGGGAGCTTTAGGACTTTCGACCGCCTACGGTGCCTTTGCGCTAGGACTTTTGATTGGAAATATCGGCACTATTGGCGCCTCGTATCGACATGCTATTCACCCTATTCACGATTTTTTGATGATGCTTTTTTTCCTTTCCATTGGCCTGTTACTTGATTTCGTTTTCATTTTTAAAAATATTTTTGTGATTGCAACCCTCTTGGGTATTACCATTCTGTTGAAAACAATATTTAATGTATTTCTATTTCGCTTGTTAGGAACACCAGTCCGTACTGCATACACATTGGGGGCAGTCCTGGGACAAATCGGGGAATTCTCTTTTGTTCTTGTCGCATTAGGCCTTTCGAGTGGTTTTATTAGCCACGACGGTTATCGCATCGCACTCGCTGTAATCGCTCTTTCTCTTGCTCTCTCTCCCCTTTCCCTTCAAATTGTTCGGCACTACCTCGATCCGGACGGTCATATTCGACACCCTGCAGTGTAGATAGAGAAAAGCGCGGTACTACCGCGCTTTTGTTGTACCCAAAGCAACCGCACTTGCCGCTTCGGCACGCACCGATGCTGTAACGGCAATTTCTGCAGCTCGGCCAGTATAGAGCGCGGCATTCCCTGACTCCAAAATTTCTCTTGCCTCTCGTGGTATGCGCGTCCATGCCTCTTGCAACGCATCGTCTTTTTCACTAACAGCAACTGCGTGTACTGCATGTACTGGGCGCATGCCACTATGCAAAAGTGGTGCTATTTTTTCTGAGACAAGCATATGCGCGTCTTTTGGATAGCCCGCGTATTGCAGTGCGCAATATAGTAATTCAGCGAGTGTCGCCCTCCCTTCTTGACGCACTTTTTCCCCGGCGCAAGAGGTGCCAAATTTAATTCGCTCGATAAATGACAAACCATTTTTCTCACGCAGGAGCGTTTCAAGTTGTTGGGCCAGATATATCAGAATGAGCGGAAATGTGCGCGCAATTGAACTCCCCACCAGGTCCCGCTGATGTTCTGAAATTAGTGTGGCTAGCACTTTACTGTATTCAGACTGAGCTAGGATTGCCATACCTTCGAGCTGTTCAAAGGTTTTTGGATTGCGCTTGTGCGCCATGGTTGACGACCCGACCTGACCTTTCGAGAATCCTTCGGAGATTTCTCCAATCTCCGGACGCATCAGATGTCGACAGTCCCTACCTAATTGCCCCACCACAGACGACAAGAGCACCGCGCTCTGCAAATAGTGTGCCAGTGGTTCCGGAGGCACTATTTGCGTGGAAACAACCGCTGACCGGAGCCCCAGGCGCGACAAGACACGCGCTTCAAATGAAGGTGATCCAGCGCGCGCTACAATCCCCATTGCTACCTGTGCGTTATATGCACCAACTGCTCCGGAAATCTTTCCGCGTAGCTCGCTGATGGCACAATCTAATTGTGTCGCACACCACAGGAATCGCTCGATGAGTGCACCCAGCCAGAAGCCGAAAGTAATTGGTACCGCATACTGTCCATGCGTACGACCCATTTGCACTGCATGAGCGTATTCACGCGTAACGCGACCGAGTTGCTTTAACACAGCATAGATATGCGGTCGCAGTGCTTGATGTGCTTGTTTATAACGAAGCATGTCGGCTGTCGCGACCACATCATAGCTCGTCAAAGACAAGTGTACATACTTGCGTAACGGTATAGGCATTCGTTCTTGCATGAGTTGTACCAACGCACGAATGTCATGCTCGGTCACTCGACGCTCAAGATCCTCAACAAGTGTTGTTGTGATTCTCTCGCACAAGAAAGCTTTCATCTGCGGAGTAAGAAGCTCGGCCTCAGCAGTACTCATAAAGCCTATTTCAGCAAATGTCTCAAGTACTGCCCATTCAACCTCAATTTGAGGTAGTACCAAATTGTCGTAGCCAAATACCTCTTTGAGCATTCGAGGCTGATAACGAGGCAACCCAGGAAGGGTCAGATTTCTACTGGTCATATTCGCTCCACAGTTCTTCCCTTACCTTCGCTTATTTCTTGCAGGAGTCAACCTTTCCTCACCAGTGGGACACCTCATCTTCGAGACGGGTGTCGAAGAGTCTGTGGACAGTCCTGCGGACATGCTCGGCAACAGCGCGAACATGCTCGGCAGTTGCATGGCCCACATTTACTACATAATTCGCATGCTGTGCACTCGTCATAGCGTCGCCACTACGATACCCTTTTACACCAGCTTTTTCGACAAGCCAGCCTGCAGGTACGCGCCCATCGCGTGCAACAACTCCTTTTTCTTTTTGAAACAGCATTCCGAGTTCAGCAGATACTTTAGGATTCATAAAATATGATCCGGCAGCGCGCACATTCTGCAAATGCCTTTTTTCCCGCTCGGCAATTGTGTCGTGCATCTTCTGTACACTTTCTTCACGGCTCCCTCGGGCGAATTGCAATTTGGCTCGCATAATAATCCATTCGGGATGATACTTAAAAAAACTCGAACGATAGCCGCAGTTGAGTTCTGAAAGATTGAAAACACGATACTCGCCAGTGTGCATATGAAGAGCCTCTACTGCAACAAGTACTTGGTCAACAGTAGTGCCAAATGCCCCTGCATTCCCACGAATGGCCCCTCCCAGACTCCCGGGAATTCCAGCCATGCTTTCCCACCCCCCAAGCGATTGTTTACTACTTTCCTTGATAAGGTCGAGAAGATTTGACCCTGCATCCGCAACCAGCGTCGTGCCACAAAACTCGCGATCATTCGATACCAGATGCATTACCACTCCTGAAACACCTTCGTCGCTGACCACTATATTGCTACCTCCTGCAAGAATGCGACACGCTAGATTTTTCTCATGTGCCCAGAGCAAAACATCCTTGATATCAGTACGCGATCGTACTGTTGCGAAGTATTGAGCGCGGCCTCCAACCTGGAAAGTAGTGTACGGATAAAGTGGCACCTGTTCACGGATTTCCATACATCCATTATGCACCCGCATGAAAAAACCGCCTCCCAGGCACATATGCAGGGAGGCGGCACTGCGAGCTTTTCGAAAGCGTCAGGTCTTGCGACAAAGCCCCAAGGCTTCGCGCTCATCTTGCGTCAGGGCACAATCACCGAATATCTCTGCCCATTCGGGCTCGCGATTCCGAGGAATACGCCGCGAAACGCGAACGCGTAAGCGCACCGCCGCACCTTCCGGCTTGTCGGGCGTAGTACTTTTTTCTGCAACTGCTGTTTTGGCCATGTGGCCATACCTTTCTCTTCTGTTGCGAAGTTATAATTATACACCTGTGGGCGGTTTTGTCAATTTTTTCCTCACCGGTTTCTTCTTTGCTAGGGGGAGGCGTTTCTCCAACTCCTGCACCTCATCACGAATAAGCGCCGCTGTCTCAAAATCAAGTGCACTTGCCGCATCATGCATCTGTTCGCGCTTGTCTCGAATAATACGCTTTAGTTCCTTGGGGGTTGCACCGTTCAGGTCAATGGCAGCGAGCTCGCTGACCGCCTTGGCGCGAATGCGTATGATATCGCCAGTGATATCGCTGATGCGTTTTTTTATCGTTTGGGGTGTTATGCCATGCTTTTTGTTATATGCTTCTTGTCGCGCTCGTCGCTTCGCTGTTTCTCCTACTGCACGCTCGATCGAACCCGTCATGGTATCGGCGTACAGAATCACGCGCCCACGCACATTGCGGGCTGCGCGCCCTATTGTCTGAATCAAGCTGGTCTCCGAACGCAAAAAACCTTCCTTGTCTGCATCCAAAATGCCCACCAGCTCGACTTCAGGTAGGTCGAGCCCTTCGCGTAACAGGTTCACGCCGACCAACACATCAAATTCTCCTTTTCGAAATGAGGTAAGAATATCGATGCGCTCAATTGTTTTGATGTCGCTATGCAGGTAACGAGCGCGAATTCCTTTCTTTTTCAAAAACTCAGTCAAATCCTCTGCCATTTTCTTGGTAAGTACAGTGACCAGAGATCGCGCATCGCGGGCCGTCACCTGTCCCGCTTCCGTAATGAAATCGCGCACCTGTCCAGGGTATTCCTCCCCTTTCCCACCTACAATAGGACGAATGACGATTTCGGGGTCGACGAGCCCTGTCGGGCGGATAATCATTTCAACAAATGCCCCACTATGTTCGCGCTCATATACCGATGGCGTAGCACTGGTAAAAATAACCGGCCCTACGCGTGCAGCAAATTCGTCAAACATAAGTGGCCGATTATCCACAGCGCTTGGCAACCGGAAGCCATGCTCTATAAGCATAAGCTTGCGTGACCTATCACCCGCATACATACCGCCAATTTGTGGGACGGTCACATGTGATTCATCAATGATTGTCAAAAAATCGGGAGTGCCGTCAGCTTTTTTTGGAAAATAAGAAAGGAGAGAGTGTGGTGGTTCGCCAGGCTTGCGCCTATCGAAATGTCGAGAGTAGTTTTCAATGCCATTGCAATATCCGAATTCGCGTATCAACGAGATATCTTGACGCGTGCGCCGTTTCAGGCGATCTGCTTCAAGCAGTTTTCCTTCAGCATCAAATTTTTTGAGCTGGGCGGAAAGCTCAGCTTCAATATCTGCCAAAGCGGCGTCTTGCACATTTTTTGGGGTCACATAGTGGCGCGCTGGAAATACAAAAAGAACATCTCGTGTGCCAATTTGCACACGAGAAATGGCGTCAATCTCCATAATTTCTCGAATAGTGTCCCCCGAAAAAGCGACACGGTACACTGCACGCTCGTTCGCTGGCATGAACTCGACATTGTTCCCTACTGAACGGAATAATCCTGGCGACAGGTCAGCATTTGTACGCTCGAAATAAATACCAATCATTTTTCGAATGAAATCGGCTCGGGTTACGCGCTCACCAACAGTAAGACGCACATTTACCTCTTGATACTCTTCCGGAGAACCCAACCCATAGATACATGAAACTGATGCAACAATGATGACATCGTCTCGTGTTAGAAGTGCTTGAGTGGCCGCATGCCGTAAACGCTCTATATCTTCGTTCACCATTGCCTCCTTCTCAATATAGGTATCTGATGTTGGCACATACGCTTCAGGCTGATAGTAATCATAGTAGGAAACGAAGTAGTGTACCGCGCTTTGTGGAAACAATTCGCGATACTCGGCAGCCAGCTGCGCCGCAAGTGTTTTGTTGTGCGCAATGACCAGCGCAGGCCGCTTATATGCCTGAATAATGTTTGCTGCGGTAAAAGTTTTTCCTGAACCAGTAACGCCCAACAGTGTTTGATGCATTTTTCCCTCAGCAAGCCCGGCAAGAAGTACTCGAATCGCCTCAGGCTGATCGCCTGCAGGAACATGATCGGACACCATTTTGAATGTGGCCATTACCGTATAGTACCATCTATTGCTAAAAATGCATTGTGTGACATAATTGGGTTCGCGGAGAAGCCACTGGGGGGTTGCTGATGCACAAAAAAAGTCTGCGAGAGTCGATCCTCATCGACATAGAGCGAAAAATTCGCTCTGCCTGCAAATCGAAGAATGCCAAGATGTCGCGGAAGAAGAAAACTAAAAAAGTGCTACAGCTTGCAAAGGAACGCTTGCATCGAATCGAATCGCATACTCGAACCCCCTCGGAAGATGATTTCCCAATGGATGCATGTGGGTTTACGATTATGCTGATCAGTGCCGGTGTTCGCAAACGACGCGCCGGCAAATACGGGTTGATGCTTGCGAATAAAGCCGAGGCTCTCGAGTATGACTGCGCAGATTAAGGGGCCTTTGGCCTCTTTTTTCTTGCTTGCCTATCCTTATTATCCTTTACTGTCTTCGATACCGACAAGCTCGACTTCGAAATACAACGAACTGTTTGGCGGAATACTCCCAATCCCGCGAGAGCCATAGCCAAGATCTGGAGGAATAACGAGCGTTCGGATTTCGCCAACTTTCATGCCAGCTACACCCTCATCCCAGCCTTTGATTACCTGTCCGCTACCCAAAGTAAACGAGAATGGTGCACCGCGTGTCCGCGAGCTGTCGAAGACGGTTCCGTCTTTCAAAGTTCCTGTGTAATGCACACTCACCGTTTGCCCCTTTTGTGCGGTTTCACCAGTCCCCTCTTTTATTGTGTTCGCCTGGAATTGCGTGACTTCAGTCATAGCTGGTTGCGTAATCGGGGCTTTCGCCATGGTCTTTGTCCACACCCAAAATGCAAGTCCCGTAAATAAAATGATACCAATAATTATGTAGACAATTGTCCAACCAGAGTCTTCTTGGGTATTCATAAGAGCGCATTATATAACGATGCCACCCTCTTGCAAGCCAGGGGGCGCTCCTCTTCATCGTGGGTTTACACAAGTGTTAGGAGTGTCGAAAGTCGCTTTCCTCGTTTCAAAAGTACGAGGTTGTTGCTAAATGAATGTGCCTCTAATTTCGCATCAGCCTCTTTGCACACGATACCCCCCAACTGGACCGCCCCGTCAAGAATAAACTGTCTAGCTTCTCGTTTTGACCGAGCAAAACCTGCGGTCATCAGCACATCGGCAACGAACATACCAAGAGTCACCTGTATTCGTGGTGCGCTTTCCAGTAAAACCTCGTGGTCGAGCTCTCCTAATTCAGAAAGTGCAAGATTCCCAAAAAGTATTTCGCTCACACGCACACATGTATCCGCCTGTGCTTTTCCATGGACAATTTCCGTTACCGCGTGTGCCAAGGCATACTGAGCCGTTCGTTCATGCGGCGCGGCATGATTTTTTTCCTGCAAACCATTAATTTTGTCGAGCGAGAGCAGCGTATAAAGCTTCAGGTAGTCGAAAACATTGGCGTCGTCTGTGTTCAGCCAAAATTGAAAGAAGGAAAACGGGCTGGTCTTTTCCGGATCAAGCCACACTGCATTCCCTTCAGATTTTCCAAATTTTTTTCCACTCACTTTGTCAATGACAAGCGGCACAGTAAGTGCGTGAACTGCGTGACCAAGCTTTTTGTGTATTAATTCAACCCCCGCAGTGATATTCCCCCACTGATCAGATCCGCCCACCTGTAGATCGACGCTTTTGGATTGATGCAGGTGTAGGTAGTCATAGGCCTGTAGCAGTGGGTACGCAAATTCCGTGTAAGAGAGCGGCACTTCTGCAGCAAGACGCTTTTGCATTATCTCTTTTTTGATCAACGCATTCACGGTGAAAAATTTGCCGGTATCGCGTAGGAAATCTATCAAAGAAATCCTAGTGAGCCAATCCGCATTGTTAACAACTTCTATGTCGCCATTAATGAGCCGTTTTACTTGCTGAGTAAGTTTGCCCACACGCATCTCAACAACATCCTTCTCTATCAAGGGCCGTTCTTCCGAACTTTTTGGGTCGCCAATAAGACCAGTCCCTCCTCCTACTAAAAGAACCACTCTATGCCCCGCTGCAACAAAATGACGGAGCATCATATAAATCACCAAATTTCCGACATGGAGAGAGTCCGCAGTAGGGTCAACCCCCAAGTACGCAACGCGAGGTGTGCCATCAACAATTTCAGAAAGTGAAGTTCCGGTAATTTGATGGACAAATCCCCTATCTGTAAGTACTTCTGAAAGCTTCATGCGCCGATTCTATCATACTTCACCCTCTACAATGACATTCATTGACTGGCCAAACTCAAGCGCGCTTTTCTGTATATAGGCTTGTATATATTCGGTGAAATAGGGTGGATGGGCTTCTTGTATAAGTCCCACTACAGCATAGCTGGCCATTAGAGCGGAAGCATACCCCTCAGGGGGCGCCACCGCTATTGTTTTTTGTGGGGCAAGCAGCGCGCTACCCCCTGTAAAATCGATAAATAACTCGCGTTCATTCGGTACAACAAGCTTGGCATGTTTCGTTTGTTCAGGGGTGAATACACGCGCCGATACGCGTGACCCGAAAAGTTCATCAAACTTTGTGAGGATCATGTCGCGCACTAGCATATATCTGGCGGGTACCAAAAAGTAAAAAGCATCGTACTGTTCGAGTTTTCGCCCCACAAAATTCGGCAAAACATGTTCCTCTATATATGTAGCAACAACTGCTGGACCTTCTTGAGTATGCGCCAGCAGTGGGCCGAGGTATGTGGAAGTATTGTATGTGTAGGGTTCGCGCATCTTTGGGAACACATGCACCGAGTCGGATTGCAAGAGACGCGCGGCGGGCGCATTTTTACTTGTAGTTATGAGCTGTGTTGCAATATTTCTCTGAGTGAGGAGCTCGGCTAAAAAAACTGCATGCTTGCTACCAGAAGCAGAAAAAATAACGGCTCCATCAATTCCTGAAACGCGGCGTAAAACTGCCTCTACAGAACTTTCGTCTGCGAAAACTGCATCGCTTTGACCAAAAATTATTTGCCCGAGTACGGCTGCGTTCCCGCTCCCTACCACCAACGGTCGCTTATAAGAAAACGGCGGCAACCGAGGAGGTGTGTGGTTTTGGAAGAAGTCTAAAGCACCACGCACGCAAACCAGCAAACTAGGTACCTCCCGTTCATCAAAACGCTGCATTTGTTGATACGCCTCGTTCATATTTCTCTTGCCCGTCGTCGTAGATGGTGCGCAAAATGAATAGCAAGTCCTGCAGAAATAATTGGGAACAACACATCCACAAGAGTGATGTCGCCGCGATTCCATGCACGACGCACCTGGCAAGCCGGTTCACATGGTGTCGCTTCGCGAGGTGCCGAGGAAACACCTCCAAAAGTCACATTGCCGCCCTGCACAGAGCGTACATAGTAGTAGTCGCGGGTATCGTCCATTGCAGTGATATCTTCGGGGATTCGTTCGGTCAACACCCATTGCTGAGTATCGCCAATAATCGCAAGTTGCGTGGGACGGCCAGCCGCCTTTTCATTTAGCACTCCGTCTTCCGGCTGCTCTTGGGTGCCAATTGCAAGCAATGCCCCATATATGGATTCAAGCTGGTCTGCTGTTGTATTTACAAATTCTGCGTTGTCTGATGTCAGTGAAAAGGCGTTCCCAAAAGCACCCCCATCATCAAGGGGGATGCCTGCCAAGAGAGAGTTATGAATGAGCGTTGCAATTTCGTCGTGGGTGCTCCCCCCTGCATAAGCATCTTGTACATCTTTGACCATCATTCCAAATTGATCCTGTGTCAGTGTTTTTGGCAAGGACTTCCCTGCACCGCCACCCGGCCCTCCACACGCAACAGAACCTGACTTCATGTTTTCAAACGAACACATGGTCCCATCGGGCATTTGGAACTGTGTAGCACCCCCGCCAGGGGTTTCGTATTTGCTACAGGCGACCGAAATCGCACCTCCCGCCCCAAGGGTTATTTTATTATCACCCATACCAGTACAGGTTACCTGCGCCTGTACGGACGACGCACCGAAAATGGCTGCAAATACAAAACCAAACAGTACAAGCCCCACAGTTTTCATGTACACATTATATAATAAAAAGGGCCGCCCTGTGAGGGGCGGCCAAGTCTAGGGAGGAAACGCCCAATAAGGGCGGATGCAGTGTAGCTTGTGGTTGGGCGCTGTCAAGAAAAAATGGGTCGCCCTCTTTTCTGAAAATCTTTCAAAAATCTCTCAGTGCTCACCTGGATCTGCTTTTCCTCTGCATCTATCTCGTCTTGGGCTTTCTGCAGATCCCCGTCAATGAGAAGTCCGTTCTGCTTATATACATACCAAGACGCAGATGATCCGGAACTTTTGTACCGCGTAAACACCGTGTCGAAGTAGCTAGTGTCCAGAAAAGGTTGCTGCAGGCTCTTGTGAGCCATTCGACAGTGCGGACACCTTATCCACTCTCGCCCTTTGGATCGAGCCCAGTAGTCACCACTAGAACAACCGTACGGCGAAATGTGGTGATGCTCAATAATTAAACTCCATGAGCGGAGGGCTGCAGTTTTTAAACATGCTTCACACCGCACGCGCTTCTTTTGTATCACCGCAACACGCAGCAGACGCAATTCCGCAAGATTTGCTTCCGCAGAAGCAATCTTTTTTTCAATTGTCGAAAGCCTCATCCGACCCTCCATACACTAGAGCCAGTCTGACTCCGTCCCCCCAGATAGTCAACCCCTATGGCAATTCGATAATAAAGCTGTGTGATTTGTCGAACTGTGGTTCTCCCGAGGGGTTGTCTTTTCTAAGGACGAGTAGGTGTGGGCCATGTGATGTTGATGGCGGCAATAATTTTGCAATAAAAGGTACAAGTTCGTCAGTCATCCATTCGCCCTGTGCCTCCGCAGGTGACTGTGCAATGACTTCGCCGGAAAATGTTTGTATCTCGGTAGGAAAACTCGCTTCGAAATACCACATCCCACGCGCTGCCCCCTGCACCTGGAATTCGCCGACTGGCACTGTCGTACCAGGAAGTGGCGAAACAAGCACCATGTCGTAGTCATTGGCGGTGCCGTAGGTAAGCGTTTTAAGCTCGAGACCATTAGTGCCGCGGGTGAATTGCAAAACCATCGGTACCTGAGGAACGGCTGTCATTGGCTCAGTACCCTCCCGGTCTTTCAGTGCAACCAAAACATCGTAAGTACTGGGTGAGGTAATCTCGGTGGTCACAGAATCAACGGCTATGCGATCGCCTAGCATAATTTTCTGCTGTTCAATTGCTGTCCCGCTCACGGCAGTATATGCAAAGTGTACAAGATAAATAAAAGTACCGGTGCCACCTCCATTTGCTTCAACAATTGAAAAAACATCTGCAACCTCACCATTCTCTACAATGGTGTTTTTGCCAGCAAGGCGTACGAATCCGTTCGGAGTATCTGCTCCTGTAGAAAATTCAGCCGTTCCATCCTTGAGCACCAGTTCCCCACCACCCAAGTCGGTCATATCAAGTGCCGCACCCTGCAATGCCGCTTCGATACCTTTTGGCAATGTTGTTATGGAGGGAACCCCGATTAACTGGTACCCGACATACGCCAAGACGATAATTGCGACAACAATAATGATATTTTTCATGTAAATACAATACCACACACCTTACGATGAACTACTGTCGCTTTTTTTGCTAACACTTGTCAAAAATATTGAAAGTGGCAACAGTACCACCATTTGAAGCACAGGGCTCAGACCAATGCCCAAAAAAGGAATGATAGGCATTGCATCGAGATAGAACCAAGAGCCATTTGCGAATGCCTTGTACTCAACAAAAATGGCAATGAAAAAACCTACGACACTCAAGCTGAGTAAATCTTGTAAGCATATGTCAGAAAACCAACGCGCTCTACCTTTGCACAAGCCAACTACAAATACTGCTCCGCAGGTATACATCACATCCCCCGCAGTTGCCCATACAGTAACGGGAAGAATTCCTACAAGATGCCCATATCCTCCATAGAGTGAGACATGCGCATTTTCCCACGCGAAGTGGAGCGTCGCCGCAATCACTGCGAGTAGCGCATAATCCCCAACAACCCCTTTGAAACGAAGCGGCATAGTGATTAGAAAATCACTTCCTCGAGAAGAGGGAGATTTATTTCTTCCTGCAAGACAACGGAAGATCGAGCGATCAGCGAACCTCGCTCGGTTTCCACCGAGCACCGCCACTCGTTTGAAATATCTTTTTCCGTGCCAGAAATTTTTGTATACCCACGGTACCCTGTATCTCGGCCACCAGTAATCGCGAAAGGAATTTCGCTCGCGAGCACCCATTTGCTTGAAAGAGCATCCCAGTACTCCCAGCGGTGGACGATTCGGGCATCTAGATTGGGAGGTGCGAACACCGCGCTAAAACAATAGAGTGGTGTGCCGGGGCCGCTTGTATAGACATGCGCCGTGTTCTTAAATAATTCATACCAGGCTGGCTGCTCGAATTGTGCATAGTAACTTCCATCTTTTTTGCGTTCAACAAAATGATAAATCCCAACTTCCCTGGCCATGAGCGGAACTGGCGGCAACGCACCGGCAAAGTAGAGAGCAGAGAACAAACACGCTACCGTGAGAATCGAACCAAATACATGTAGATGACGACCATGGAATGACGAGCGTGCGAGCACATAGAGAATCGACAGGAAAACCCCAGCGGCTAGTAAACTGACTCCAACACTAATAAGATACGCCGTGTCACCAAACATGTTGATGACAATCGGAACGCTGATGATGCAATACGCAAGGAGAAGCACATACCACACAACAGTGTGTATATGAATTCGGCTGTACCGGTCACGAAAAAGCTCATTGCCCAACAAGAGCGCGCCGAGAAGCACGAAGAATAAAAGGGCGCCCGCAAAGGTACCACTCTTCGCGTACAAAATGAACAAACCGCTCGTCAGATTACCAAACGCAAACTGAAGCACGATAAGCCACATGAGTGGCGTTTCTTCTTTTCCTCGAGAGCGTCTCAAATTAAGAAGTGTAATCATCCCCGCTGAGAGCGTGAGATATAAAAGAACGGCGGCATTCTCGAAAAGAGAGTCTGGCCGGCGTAATGTCAGCGTATCCCAGATAAGGCCCCATATAAGACCAATCGTTGGTAAATAGAGCGCGTAGCGCTCGGTAAACCAGTAGACACCACTATAGAGTCTGCGCACCATGCCTTTACTCTACCATAGAATTGTGTGCTATTTCATGAGCGTACACACTACTTCCTTCTCCTGCATACCCGATTGACTCACATCTCTTTTTAAAGGTATCCTTTGGGTGGAAATCGTGTCTCAAGCACGAGGAGGATGCCATGCTATATGCGCGCATCGACGATCGTTGTAAACATCTGCCAGAATACGATGGCCACGCCGTTCACGCATTGGTGCAGCCAGACGGCACGCCAGTGATTGCAGTTGCGGTGCATCGCGATGGTGCCGGGATACTATCCCCAAAAGGTACACTCGTTCGTTCGCTTGGTGGCACACGCGCCATGCAGTATTCATCTGACGACGAAGCGCTTCGTGATGCTTTGCGTCTTTCGAGTGCGATGACAAAAAAAGCCGCAGGTTTTGAGCTTGCCATTGCGGGCGGAAAGACTGTTGTGTTCGCACACCGCATTCCGCATTTCCTAACATCATGGGACGCACGCGTTCCCATCTGGGAAGCGTATGGGAAAACACTGTTGTCACAGATTGGTACTTACCTCACTGCTGAGGACATGAACACCGGTCCGCGCGACATGGAGTATATCCAACGATTCGCACCTGGCTTTGTTGCCGGATGCTCACAATCGGCCGATCCTTCACCAAAGACTGCGTTGGGTGTCCTCATCGGCATTCGTGCCGCACTCAGACATCACTATGGTGACGACTCGATTTCGTCACGAAGCTTTGCAGTGCAAGGTGTCGGATCAGTGGGTGCAGGCGTTGTGCGACTTCTTGTTGCCGCAGGCGCCGCATGCATTCATATCGCAGACATGCGCACCGACGCATTGCGCGCGCTCCAGGATGAATTTCCAAAGATTCTTAGTATCACTGATCCTGTTCGAGTGCATGCGCTCCCCGTGCATGTGTTTGTTCCCTGTGCGCGTGGCGGTATACTGGCCGCACAAAGCATTCCTGAGATTGTTGCTCCCATCGTGGCTGGTTGTGCAAACAACCAGCTAGCGACCGATGCAGATGGAATCCTGTTGCACACTCATGGATGTTTGTATGCCCCCGACTACATTATCAATGCAGGTGGTATTGCAGAGGTTGTCTGCGACGAGCTCAACTGGAAAAATCTCGATGTGGTCCTACCAATGATTGGCACAAAGCTGACTGAGATCTTTCAAGTGAGCGATGCGTACAACATACCGAGCAGCCAGGTTGCCGATAGTATGGTAGCGAGGCATATTCGTGAACATTACAAGCGTCCTATCTGATGAAAGCCCGGGTACCCGGGCTTTTTTTATTATTGCCGGATAAGCCCTAAAGCCATTTTTTGTTACGGAAGTAGACAATCATCAAGATGGTTGAAGCGACCATCCCAGCAATCAACCAGTAGAAAGCTTGCGGGTTCGCTGCGTACGGAATATGTGTAAAATTCATCCCAAAAATCGAAGTAATCAATGAGAGTGGCAAAATAATTGCCGTGAAAAGCGTCAAGACCTTCATAACATTGTTGCGACGGTTGTCCAAGAGAAAACTTGCCGTGACATGAATGGAGTCAATGATACTCAGATGCATTTCAGCAAAATGGAGGACGCGATTGTAGTCGGCGTCGAGGTCGGACAAGTAAGGTCGCATACCCTCTCCCCAAAAACGCGTAGCAATTGTGTGAAAAGATTCCCACACTGATTCTTGTGGCCGCAGGGCGCGCAATATATCCAGCACTTTGCGCTTGATATCGGCTAAGCGCTCGATATTTGCATCGTCAACATGCGCAAAAATAGCGTCTTCAGCGTCGTCAACCGCTTTCTTAATGCCATCTAACTCAGGAAATGTTGAGCTGAAGAGATGCTTCGCCATGGCGTGGAAAAGATGACCTGTCGTTTTGTGCACATCATGATTATCCGCCATCGAGTGCAGTTGCTCTTGGAAGTCGTCGAATGTTTGGTACCGTACGCTCACAATGGTGTCTGTGGTAATAAGAAAATCTATCTCGGCATTAAGGACGCGCCCTGTATTTTTGCTTTGGTTAGGAAAATGGAGCACAAGGAATAAGTACCCTTCGTATTCCGCCACCAATGGGTGCAATGTAGGGGTTCGAACTTCCTGCAAAATCAGCTGGTGAAAACCAAAATGATCCTCAAGATAGCGAATATCATCGTCACATGGAGCAACAATGTCAATCCACTGCAGGTTACCAAATTTTACAACTTGCATCCTGATGAGTTTATCATGTGTTTACTGGTTTTTTCGCATGCCTCCAAATGGTGGAGAACCTGCCGGCCGTATTTGCACACTCTCTGCAGTGACGCTCCCGTCACTGTTTGCACTTCCTGTCACCATAACCGTTACACCTGCAACAAGATCAGTGGCAGAACCTGCTACTGACTTCCCGACTTGCGCGCTTGCGCTAACGAGTACGATTTTTGTGCTGCCATCTGGCATCTTGACTGTAATACTGGTCTCATCCCGAGCAATTATCTCGCCAAAAACGGTACCTGCACCACGCGCACTCATACCAGCCTGTCGCCCGTTCTGGGCGACAGCAAATTGGCCACGCGTCGGGGTGGTGGCACTGCTTTTCCCATACGACATCCCGCCGTAAAAAGCTCCACTAGCAATACTGATGAGTCCGGCAATCCCTGCAATAATCTTTTTGTCCATACATTTTTTACCGCGTAACACATTTTAATTATTCATAGCGCAGCGCTTCAATCGGATTAAGCGCCGCGGCGCGTCGTGCGGGATAATACCCAAACACAATTCCAATAACAGCCGAGACACCGAATGCGAGTGCGACTGAAGAAAACGAGACACTTGTGGTTACCACCCCCGTCCAATTCACTAAGGCCGAGATGCACCATCCGAGCGCGATGCCGATAACGCCCCCAATCAGTGTCAATGCAGTTGCCTCTGCGAGAAATTGCGTAGCAATATCTCTTTTTTTGGCACCAATTGCCTTGCGTAGGCCTATCTCCCTGGTGCGTTCTGTCACCGTGGTAAGCATCATATTCATAATACCAATACCGCCAACCAAAAGCGAAATACCTCCGATAGCTCCCAGCAAATAGGTGAGCGTCGCGGTAATATCCGTCGCTGTCGAGAGTATGTCGTTTTGATTCAATACACTAAAATCGGCAAGTGCAGGATCACTTATCTTGTGGCGCTCGAGCAAAAGGTTGGTGATGTCGGTCTGTACTTGCGTCATAACTTCTGGCGATGATGCCTGTACAGCAATGGTTGTCAGATACTCGTCACCAGAAAGGTACCGCTGAGCGCTTCGTGCAGGAATAAAAATCATGTCATCCTGATTTTGAAAACCTGTACCACCTTTCGAAACGGTTATGCCGATTACCTTAAACTCAATACCTTTTATACGAATTGCTTGGCCGTTGGCATTCGACCCTTCGCCAAATAAATCATCACGAGTGGTCGGCCCTAGCACTGCCACTTTCGCAGCAGAATTGTTTTGTGAATCAGTAATAAATGATCCTTCGGCAACTTCGACATTCCGAATATGTGGATAGTTTGAGGTAACACCAGTTACTGATGTATTGGTGTTTGTCCCTTTTGCCGTAATTTGGTAGCGTCCCGACACTTGAGCATCTACCGCTTGGATATCAGCGACTTTTGTCGCTATAGCATCAACATCGTCATTGGTCAGTGTCTTGGCGTTTCCACGGCCTCCACTCGCACCAAATCCTTGCATACGCTGTGCTCCTGGCGTTACTTGTATCAGATTTGAGCCCAGCGATTCGATGCGAGACGAAATCGTATTTGACGCACCAGTGCCGATTGAAACCATAGCGATAACCGAAGAAATGCCGATAACAATACCAAGAATCGTAAGACTCGAGCGCACCTTGTTCGCCGAGAGGGCTGTGTATGTCTCGCGTACAATATCGTTAGCTTTCATGGTGATGCGCATGGCGCCGTGAACCGACTCTTGCATCGGAGACAATGAGACCGTCACGGATGGTGATGATCCGCTCTGCATGCTCTGCCACGTCTGGTTCGTGGGTAATAAGAATGATAGTACGGCCGTGCTCTTTATTTAATTTTTGAAATGTGCCCAATACCAATTCTCCTGTCTTAGTATCCAAGTTTCCTGTAGGCTCGTCTGCGAGAATAAGCGTTGGATTATTTACCAATGCCCGAGCAATTGCCACGCGCTGTATTTGTCCACCTGATATTTCATTGCTCTTGTGTTGAAAATGCTCTTCGGTCAGCCCGGTGGCACGCAGTGCGGTGACTGCCCGCTTTTCCCTTTCGTCTTCATCAACCCCAGCGTACACCAAGGGAAGGACTACATTCCGCAATACGGTCGTTCGCGGCAACAAATTAAATGCCTGGAACACAAATCCTATCTTATCTTTCCGAATGTCGGCCAATTGTTCGTCGTTCAAAGTCGAAATGTCCTTACCATCAAGGATATAGGAGCCAGTTGTAGGTGTGTCCAGGCAGCCGAGTATATGCATTAATGTCGATTTTCCTGAACCGGATGGACCCATGATGGCAACAAATTCTCCATCTTGTATGGAAAACGAAACACCCTTGAGAGCCTGGAATGCAGCGGCACCCATGCCATAGGTTTTCGTGATATCAGTAACAGTAATCATGGGAGGTGCTATTAAAATCTGATTCCTGGTGGCCCTCCGAATCCCCCTCCTCCTCGAGGAGCCGCAGATCCTGTTGTGGCAGCTGCAGTAGCGGCTGTAGAAATAGTCCGTGTGACAATTTGTTGCCCCTCTTCCAATCCCGATACAATTTCCACGCTGGAGTCGTCTGATATGCCTACGACTACCTCACTGTCAGTCGGGGGTGTCTTTGAAACCACCCCTTGCGCTCCGCCTTCGCTTACAAGCGCTGGATTAAACACCTGTACCCGACTGACACCATTTTGAGTTTTAACAGCACCAGAAGGTACTACCAGCACATCTTGGCGTGTCTCAATTTGAATAGCGGCATTTGCTGTCATGCCTGACTTGATTCGTTCGTCCTGACTATCAAAACGCACTTTTATTTTGTATGACACGACGCCTTGTGTCACGGTGCCGATTGCATCAATCTCGGCCACTTCGCCCGTGAGTGTGAAGTCTTCGATGGCATCAAAACTCAATGTTGTTTTGTCGCCCAAGCTTACTTTTGTCGCATCGACCTCATTCAACGAAAGTTCGGCAATCTTCTGACTAGTGATAAGCGTCGCGATAGCAGTCCCACTTCCGGCAGTGTCATATTTTTTGGCGCTTAGTGTGGCAATGGTACCCGCAAATGGTGCGTATACATAGTAGTCGGCCAACGCGTGCTTCGCATCAAGCAAGCTGTTCTCTCGCTGTTTCAGTGTCAGCTCGGCTGATTTTATGTCTAGTGCATCCGAACCCGCCTTAAGCTCTGCGAGAGACTCTGTCTTCTCGGTAATTGAATATTTTGCAGATGCAATCGTCTCTTTAAGATTCAATAGCGCGGTGAGACTTGAGTTTGCATCGGCGATATAGCTAGCGTTTTCAGTTTGATCTGCCGTGAGAGCGCTTGGGACACTTGCGTTTTGCTCAATAATTTTATCCTTCACAAAACCAAGAAAGTCGTGAGTGCTTTTCACCGAGTCTGCGACCGTTCTCGCCATTGCATATGTCTTGTCAATGATACTTTCAATCGCCTCCCTACTTGAATTACGCGTCATTGCGCGATACGCGAGAAAGACTACATCGTACTCGTCGCGTGCTTTTTTATACTTTGCAACTGCATCATCGCGAAATACAAGCACATCCAAATCGCGTCCATCAACCATGTCAGTGTACGCTGAGAGGTTATTCTGTGATCCTGAGGGATTTACAGATTTTCCATAGAGAATGTCCTCCTGTCCGGCCATTATTGTCGGTAAATCTAAGAATGAGTCGGCAACAGAATTAAAACCGTCGTCGTAGGCTTTGCCAAGTGCAACTGTTGCCTGTGCCAAGCTGTTCTCAGACTGAATAAGTGAGAGTGTGTCCGCAGGGCGTTTAATTTTTTCGAGGGAAAGTTTGGCACTTTCTAGATTCGATTCAGCATCACGCACTGATTTTTGGGCGCTCGTCGGGTCGAGAACGGCAATGAGTGTCCCAGGCCCAACTTTCTGCCCAGAAGTCACTCGAATCGAGATAATCTCGCCCGACGCCTTAGGTTTTATATCAAGCTGACTCGAAGCCGAGACTTGGCCACTTGCCGAAACTGATGCCACGATAGTACCCTTTTTTACTGTGCCGAGTACGAACCGGGTCTCACCAGCAGTGGTGGTGTATGCACTGTATGCCCAATATCCTCCGCCACATAGAACCGTAAACGCCAGCCCCACAATTACTTTGTGCGTGCGTGCGTATGCCAGTATCTTCACCATCATTACAATATATCACGAACGATGAGTATCTTGGACGAATCCTTAGGTGCGCACAAAGCGTCCATAAATACCGCTTGAAAGGCAGTAGTCGCTATCAGCCTGCTGAATGCGCAGTTCACCAAACGAACCGGCTGTTTTAGGAAATATACCTGCTAGCAATTGACCAAAGGCGCTTGGAGTGTAGCCCGCCGCATAGCCATTGAGCAGCAAAAAAGAATTTGGCGTGGGCGCAAGAATGGTGCTCAGCTCCTGCAGTAAAGGAGCGAGATGTTCTTCTATGTGCCACACTTCATGCTTTGCCCCGCGGCCAAACGCTGGCGGGTCTAGGATGATGCCATGGTAGGTGCTTCCTCTGCGTGCCTCTCGTTTTACAAAAGCAGTTGCGTCTTCGAGAATAAAGCGAAACGACTCTGGGCTGATGTGTGAGAGTTCGGCGTTATCCTTGGCCCACTGCACTGATTGTCGCGAGGCATCAACATGGGTAACATGTGCCCCGGCGCGCACTGCAACCAAGCTCGCGATACCGGTATACCCAAATAAATTAAGCACACGAGGTTTGTCGAGCTTGCGTACGCATCCGTCAATCCATTCCCAGTTGATTGCCTGCTCTGGAAATACACCTACATGTTTGAAAGCTGTGGGACGCACCGTGTAATGAATATCTCGCCACTCATTCGGCCATGTCTCGGGTAGCTCTTTGTGTTTTATCCAAATCCCTTTTGCCTTTTCCATGCGAAATTCAGCATGGGCATGCTCCCACGCGCCAGGGCGCAGCGGAGCCCAAATCGCCTGAGTCTCGGGGCGAATGAGAATGATACGGCCAAAGCGTTCCAACTTGCGGTGATTACCACTATCGAGAAGCTCGTAATCTTCCCACCCCGGCGTAACTAAATCTTTTTCGGTATAACTCATACAGGCCGCACACTCCATTGATATAACACCACCGCAGCAGCCGCGGCCGCATTCAATGACTCGCATCGAGGATCCATTGCGATGGTAAGTGGAATATCACACAGATCGAGTGTTTTTTCACGAATGCCGTGCCCTTCATTTCCCAGTACAAACACAGCAGGCCTATCAAATTTTTCACGCGAAAGCGGATTACCTTTCATTGCAAGACCATAGGTCCAAAAACCTCGCTCTTTTAAATGACGCAGTGTTTCGTTCACATTACCAATCGCCACCAACGGAATACGAAATGCCATTCCTGCCGAAGTCTTGACAACTGTTCCGGTCACCGGAGACTGATTGCGCTCGGGTATCAACACGGCAGACACTCCAAACGCGGCGGCAGAACGAATCACTGCACCCACATTGTGTGGATCATATAACCCTCCCAAAATAACGATGCAGGGATTTTTCTTCATATCCATCTTTTTCAAGACTTGGTCGAGTGGCTGCATCAAAGCCTGTGTAGAAATTTTTGCGAGAATACCCTGGTGCGCAGTGTCTTTGCCGACTTCACGATCCAAAAGCCCCGCATTCATGATATGTGGCTCGATTTTGTGTGCGCGCAAAAGTTCTCGCACTTCGGGCTCGTTAAACCGTTCCGAACAATGAACGCGCTTGATAGTGTGGGGGGCATGGGCAAGCGCCTCCATGACTGCATGCTTGCCGTATATAAAAATGTCTTCGAGTTTGTCCTTCTTCATAGCGTTTTACTTGTTTTTCTATTTTGCCACGAAATTAAAATAGAGGCAAGTACGCCTTGCGGAAACAGACAAGAACATGCATTATGAGGCTATGTCAAGGAATGCGCGTGGCAAAAAGAAGGGGAAGTTCTGGGAACGCGAGTATGCGAAGCCCGGGCATTTTTCCCTGTCGAACTACCCGAGCGAAGACCTGGGGAAATTCACCCGTTGGATAGAACGCCGTTTCGGGCACCGCCTGCTCAATCCCCTAGCCCGCGTGCTCGACCTGGGTTGTGGCAACGGTCGCAACTTGCGCACGCTCGCTGAAAATTTTCGCATGCAAGGGCTTGGCTATGACACTGCGCGCGAGGCGATCGTAAACGCCAAGGAATATGCGACTGCCGGGCTTTCCTACGAAGTGCGCACCATTGCGCCCCCGCTTCCACTCACAGACGGATCATTCTCGTTTGTACTCGACATGATGGCTTCGCAAGTATTGAACACCGCACAGCGCCAACTTTTGCGCCAGGAAGAAGCGCGGGTCCTACGGCCTGGGGGCTGGCTTTTTTTGAAAGTGTTTCTATTGGACGAAGATTTAAACGCCGCGCGAATGCTTCGCGACTATCCCACCGACGAGTCTGGCACCTATCTGCATCCAGAAATTAAAGTGCGCGAACATGTCTATACTGAGGAAGAAATCACTGCTGAGCTCGAACCATATTTTATCGTGCATCGCATCGCAAAATCTCACGGACATCTCAATCGCGGGCGGGCGCACAAACGCCGCAGTATGTGTATCTACGCAGAAAAGAAAGAAGTGTAGCCTTCGCTTTACCTGCTAAAAAAAATTATGCAGCCGATTTTCCAACGCGCAGTTCAATCATGTTGACAATTTCTTTCATCGAAGTCTCACTCTTGACCACATAAAAGAAAGCGCCGTGTGTCATGGCCTCTTGCACAGTCGCTACATCGGAAGTGTTTGTAGTGATTATTATTTGCGCGTCCTTGCCCCAAGAATCTTTGCGCAATTCGGCGATCATTTCAAGACCATTCATATTTGGCATCTTAAGGTCAGCCAAAATTAAATCAGGGTGTTCTGCTTTGGCCATCGTGAGCCCTTCTTGCCCATCATGAGCTTGCAGGACTGTATATCCTGCTTGTTCAAGTGCATTGGTAATCGGCATGAGGGTGGTTGCTTCATCCTCGACAATCAATATGCGTTTCTTTGTCGGTTCCATGGTTAGGATTTATTTACTAGCAAGGCTTTAGTGTACCATACCGCTCAATTGGTCTTCATCTACCACGCGCCACACTGTAGGAAGCGTCAAGTAAAAAGTTGTACCCTTCCCCTCGACAGACTCAAAAGTAATGGCTCCCCCCGCGCGCTCAACCACCGTTTTAACCACATACAGCCCGAGGCCAGTACCGTCTGCTACAGCCTTTTGAGCATTTTTGGCGCGGTACAAGCGTTTAAAGATGTTGTCCTGTTCATCTTTTGGAATGCCGATACCACCATCTGCCACCCGCACAAAAATACCAGGAACCCGTACACCGCCATGTCCAATCTCAATCTCGACATGGCCTCCCTCGGGCGTATATTTGAGTGCGTTCGAAAGAAGATTTTGCAATACCATACGCAACAATCGGCGATTGGCTTGAAGCACCGGCAAATCGTTTGCAGCCGTGTACTTGAACACCAAATGTTTGACATCAATTGTCTGCTGTTGCTCGTGTATCACACTCTCGGCCACTTCAGTAATAATGCATTCCTCGGGTGTTGTGATAATCGAGCGAAGTTCGATGCGTGACACATCCAAGAGCTCGTTCACCATTTCGAGCATATGATGATTACTTTGTTGAATATCTGAAACATATTTTGTCTGATCTGGCGTTAGCGATCCGACCTGTCCTGTCAAAAGCGCCTCGGTAAGCCATTTAATAGATGTGAGTGGGGTTTTAAGCTGATGTGACGCAAGCGAGACGAACTCTGTCTTTGCTCTGTCCACTGCGACTTCCCGAGTGACATCATACACAACTCCCTGAAGAAGACGGACCTGCGAACCAGAACCTAAGGATGATTTTCCCTTTGCACGAATATAGCGCACCGCCCCACCGGGTATCAGTACCCGAAAGGAAATATCGAGATCTCCAGGGCGCTCTTGTACTTTTTGCCACGCAGTGCGCGCCGCTTCACGATCGCTTTCATGAATATGCGAAAGCATCTCGAACACAGTCGGGGCGCGCTTGCGATACATCACACCAAAAAGCTCGTACATGCCATCCGACCAAAACACCATGTGCGTTTGAAAATCCCAACTGAAACTTCCAAATCGTCCAATGCGCTCGGCGTCGCTGATGCGTTGCGCAGCTGCATCAAAATCGCTTTTGAGTGTCGTCACACCCCACTCTTCTTTTCTGTTTGATCTCACGGCAAGCCACACGATAAGACAGACGAAAAAAACTATGCCCACCACGATTCCTGCACCGACTGGGTCGGTAAGAAAAACAAGAACCCGCTCAATATCCATCCATGCAGTGTATCAGTTAAAAACTGGGTCATTCGAGCGCAGTCAATGCAAACATAACTGCGACACCGACACTGACCGCGATTAACTGCACCAACGCATCAACAGCACGGCTCGAGCGATGTAATTCAGGAACCAAATCGGCCGCCGCAATATAAATGAATCCTCCTGCCGCGAGCGCCGAGATGACGGGAATCGCACGGTCGACTGAAATACCAATGACAAACACAAGCAATGCGCCAATGAACGCAGAGAGTGCGGAAGCGAAATTAAAATACAAAGCTTGTGTGCGTGAAAACCCTGCATGCAACAACACAGCAAAATCGCCGATCTCCTGGGGAATTTCGTGCAGTATGACGGCGATTGTTGTGGCGATACCCGCTTCAGGGCTTACCAGAAATCCCGCGGCGATAATCGCGCCGTCAATCGCATTGTGCAGAACATCCGAAATGACGACAAGTTTGCCATACGGCTCGATATGATGTTCGCAATCGTCGCATTCAGCGCGCTCGCCCTGGTGTGGTGTGTGGTGATGATGCCAATGAAGAAATTTCTCGAGAAGAAAGAACACGCCCATGCCGCCCAGAATCCAGAGTGCCGCTCCGTCGCCTAAATCGGCGAGAGCCTCTGGGATAAGATGGATAAACGCGTCACCCAGGAGCGCTCCAACCGCAACCCCCACCAATGCGACCAATATAAATCGGCGCTGTGCCACCCATGCAGGTACAGCAAAAACACCCACGAGAGAGATAAGACTTACGACACCCACTGCAAGGAGTGCTGAGGAGATTGGATCATTCGGCATACTGGGTCTTGCAGCTAGTGATGTGCCCCTTGGTGTGAACCATCCACACAGGCGCACGGTACAAGCGTCGCGCCCTTGTGTGTGCACACATCCGCCTCGCACACTCCCGCGTCTGCGGTGGTTCCTTTGCAAGTCCCCATACAAGCGAAATGTGTTATATCGTCCATGCGACAAATATACCGTGACCTGAAAAAAGCACCAGCAGCAAGCCCCGACAAGTGATTGCGTCTTCAAAAATGAGAAGGTCAGACCTTCTCATTTAGGCTACGCACCCCTTTCTAATTGCCGCTGCATGATTGAGAAGGTCTGACCTTCTCATTTAGGCTATGTACCCCTTTCTTTCAGTAACGCTAAGCGGGCACCAAGTTGGTCGCCTTTCTTCCATTGAGGACACTGAGCACATCGCGTGCGACCGCAAGTCCCGAGCGCACTCGAGACTCTTGACTGGAGCAACCGATATGCGGTGTCAAAACAACATGATTCATTTTGCGAAAGAGCGGATTGATGACGGGCTCATCGACAAACACATCGATTGCAGCGCCTCGGATTTTCTCCTCACTCAGAGCCTTTAGTAGCGCGTCTTCATCAATCGTTCCACCTCGTGAGCTCTGAATGATGTAGGCCGTTGGCTTCATCAGAGACAACTCCTTCTTACCCAAAAGGCCTTTTGTTCGCTGAGAGAATGGGACAGACAGTGAGACAAAATCGGCTTGCCGAAGCAGTGTATGCAATGACACCCTCCGTACTCCGCGTGTTTCAAATTCATAGTGCGGTCTTCCTGGGTCATACGCTATAACTTTCATGCCAAGCAACTTTGCTTTTTCAGCCGTAAGTCCACCTATCCGCCCGAAGCCAATTGTGCCGAACACTTTACCGTAAAGTTCGGGTCCTATCCCTGCTTCCTGATCCCATACGCCGGCCCGCATATACCTATCGGACCGAGCAATGTTCCGAGCAAGTACTATCATAGAGCCGATGATAAATTCCGCATTTGCAAGTGTATTGCCCCAGGGGGAATACACCACCGGGATACCGAGTTTCCGTGCCGTATCTGTATTTACATGATTGTAACCGGCAGTAGCCGTTGCAACAACGCGCAGACACGCGTGAACTCCGTCTGTTAGAACGCAACTGCGCACAGGAGTCGCGCTCCGAACAATCAATCCGTCAAAATGCTTTATTTTCTTCAACAATCCATGCTCATCTAAACCGTAATCGACAGTGACATCGCATCTCCGCTGCAAATATACTAGCGCCACATCGCTAAGCGGGTTAGTCACCAGTACTCTTGCTTTCATTTCCATATACTAGCATCATCCAGATTCAGAGAACAACCCTCTGTCGACACCCGCCAAAATTAAAAACACAGCATGTGGGACTTCGTAAGTCCCACATGCTGTGTATGAACACTTTTGAAAACATCAGCAGCACCGACAAGTGACAAGTGATTGCGTCTTCACAAATGAGAAGGTCAGACCTTCCCACTGTTCTTCTGACCTCTCACATATCACTAGGGCATCCTACAATCCGTAAGTCCACTCGATAATCCGATAATTAGTATGCGGAGGTTCTGTTGACCCAGAGGTCGTTGTTCCAAATTTAAACCAGTTCATAAAGTCAGCGAGGTCGTCGCCAAAGGTGCGCGTCTCGAAAAGGGCGACAAAGAACTGTTCTGCCAGCGTTCCAACAATTCCTCCGGTAAAGTTCTCTTCACTTACAGGATCAAGCCCCAACGAATGCGCAAAAGCCTCGGTCGAACTCCCTCGCACACCACGGAACAGCACGCCCCATCGCGATGCGCTCGGGTGAATGAAGCCAGAGAGATAGGTGCAGGCAGTTCCTGTGGGTGTGTATGAGGAGCTGGGGGTAATTGCGGTGGTCTGTGGCGAGCAGTACCAGCCGGCGCTGGTGATACCTGTGCTGTTTTCGCGCCCCGGTGTGCCGTAAATCGAATTGCCTGCGCTGTCTGAGGCGCTCTTGGTATAGCCATCATTGGTGTGCCACGAGGAGGAGAGCGTGCCGTCGGTGGTGCCCAGGGTGCGTTCCATTGATACAGTGCGTTCGGTAATACCTTTTTCTGGTGATGAATTAACACTGATGGTGAGCGATCCTGCGCACCAGCCACTGCAAGTGGCGACCGCGGGTGTCTGATCAACGAGTATGGTGCCATTCATAAGTCGGACTTCCTCGCCACTGTCTGACAAGGTTTCGAACGGATACTCGTATGAGTGGTCGGCGGTTGTGGTGTCTGCAGTTCGCTCGATTAGATAGATGTCGGTGTTGTTGTCTGCATTTGCTGGCGGCAGTGTGCCAGAGAGTGTGATGTTGGGTGTGCCGTCTGCGGTGATGATTGCTAGGTTACTTATGTTGAGTGTGTAGGCGCTAAGATTCTTGAGCTCAATCCATTCGCCCTCAGCATTTGCTGTAGTACCTGCCCATGCTACTTCATTAAGTATGATCGGTTGGGTAATGGTGGTGAGCGTGACGGAAGTAGATGTTGCGGTGTTTCCTGCAGAGTCTCTGGCGACGAGCGTGAGTGTCGAGGTGGCGTTTGAGGAGAGGGTAAGGGTCGTGCTGGTCGCAGTGGTTGATGCCAGCGCTGTTTCTCCCACATATATCTGATGCTCTGCTGCATCACTGTCATCATTCCATGTTGCAGTGACGGTGTTTCCTGGGACAAGACAGAACAATGTTGAAAGGGATAAATCACACTCTGTGATGGTGAGTGTGGGGGTAGATGGTGGTGTGGTGTCGGGGGCTGGGGTGGGTGGTGGTTCTGGTTCTGCTGGTGGCGCAGGTGGAGTTTCTGGCGTGGGAGTTGGCTCGGGCTCAGGTGTGGGTGCGGGCGTTGTTTGACTCCCTGAAGATGTGGGTGGTGTATAGGGACTTCCTCCACCACCACTCCCACCCCATGCGCCATCGCCTGCGGTGAATCCCGTTGGGGGTGGTGCTGGGATGGGAAGTGGTGCGACAAGGAGTGGAGCGGTGGGTACGGGGATAGATGCAACGGGGACAAGTAGTGGTGGAGTGGGAGTGTATGGTATCTCGTCTCTGGTAGTGGGCGCAGTGGCTGGGGTGGGTGTTGGGCTGGTGGTGGGATTCTCTTCCAAGACAGGGAAACCGGTGCTTGGTTGTTGTGGTCCTGATTCGGTTGCAAATGGTACTGGTGTGGTTTCGGCACCACCGTCAAGAGCTGTGATTGCTGATGCTGATTGATTTTTGGAAAGACCTGCAATGCGATTACCCAGGAGATTTACCAGGTGTCCGCCCACTGTCATGAGGGGTTCAGCGATGTTACTTCCCACACGGTGTGCGAGCGCAAGTACGGGTGCGGCGACTTGCCCTGCTGGGTCACCGACAAGGAATGCGACCTTCTTGGCGTAGTATGCGGCGGTGCTTTCTGGTGGTGGGATGCATGGTTGGCTGGTATCACGGGTTGGTTCTGCTTCAAGTCGTGAGAGCAGGAAGGCAATGGTGCCTGCGATATCGGTCGGTCGTTCGGCAAGGTAGGTGGTGCTGATGCCGTGGCCTGCCCATTCGCTTCCCACTTCGGTGGGGTTGCGGGGGATGCTGGTGTTTGCAGGAAGTGGTTGAGGATAGCCGGATTCTTTTGCTGTTTGGCGTACTTCTGCAATGACTGCGTCGTTTGCATTGGTGAGGTACTTTCCGTGTCCTGCCACATAGCTTGCGGGGGTGGCTATGTTGTATACCGCAAGTGATTTGGCAGGCACACCTCGTTTGATGAGGTAGTCGTACAGAGCGTTTGCATAGAAAGTGCCCTGCGAGTGACCGAGTATTAGTATCTTTTGCGTCTTCACCTCTTGCGCCAGTTGTTTGGTGATGGTGAGTAGGTCGAAGTCTTCCTCGGTCTTCCCTTCTGACTCCCAGGTTTTTTGTAGCATTGACTTCAGTACATCGCCGATGCCGCCGAGGTGGGTGGGGTTGTGAGCAAGTTTTACCGGAACCAAACCGGTTGTTTGCGGGACACGAGCCCAAAGTTCTGCTTGAATTTTCTCAGCATCTACCTTGGCTTTGTCGTATTCAGTAAAAATCCCATTTATGTAGACGACAGTCTCCTTGTTGGTACTACAAGTATCTTCTGAGGCGACAATATATAGTGGCGTCGAGAGCAGAAAAATTAATATTCCTAAAACTGTGCCACCCGCCAAGCAAGAAACTTTTCGGTTCATAAGCAACCTAATCATCCAAACTACCGAACTGCACATCGCAGTCTAAAGGCTTGTGTCGATTGAAATTAGGGTTCCCATTTCTTGCATATCGATTTGTATCAGAATGAGCTTTTTTGCGATCGTCATTGTTTAGAACCTGTGATTCCACTTCTCCAGTAAGAGCTTGTACTATTTTGTAATGCTCACTCCCAAGGCTGTTCCCCAAATCCATTTCTTCGCGAGTCCACTGTTGAAGTGGCTTCCTCGGAAGAAGAGTCATGTCCGTTTCATGCAACTTGTCCAGACAAGAACCTGCCCGTACATACTCATATATTGCACTGTCTAAAGTAGTTCCATTGAAAACATCAGTAAAAAAGCTCTGCAACGCCTGGGCATACTGCAACTGCGCAGCACGGATTTTGGCAGACTCGGGGTGGCGACGCCAGATTTCCAATTCCACATCATCCCGTACGCCGTTGTTATTTACATCAATTCCCGCGACAGTCTTGTTGTTCTTTTTTGCATCTGGCGCAGGTGGCAAGTTCTTTCCCATCACCATGTCCATGGTTACTTTGCGTGCATGGATTCTCTCTACTGCTTTGGGTGCGATATACCATTTGTATACCATTATCAGTACTCCAATGCCGTACAGCACTGCACAAACAATCAAAATCCACTTGAGAACTTTTTTTGTTTTCACCCATGCACTCACCTGGACCGACGGATCCGCAGATAACAGATGATTCATGCTCCAACTTTAGCATTTCCAATATGCTCTGCAATAATCATTTATTTATTGTTGCAACGAAAAGCCGCCCATGGCTCGAGTGAGCCATGGGCGGTGAGTGTTAGTGCGTGCCTTCAGAAGCCGTCGCGGAAGCGATTCGAGGTTAGGACCTCTGGTCACACTCGATCAGACCGCCCGAGTAGGTCTTGCAGGTCAGCGGCCCCGGATTCTTGAGGTAGCTGACGATGACCTCGGCGCTGTCGGTCGAGAGCTCACGACCGCCGCAGGCAAAGTAGAGCCTGATGCGGTCACTGCTCGTGGCCTTGGGGCCACTCACGGTGCAGATTTCAGTCTTCGCAGTTCTATCGCGGAGACCGACGTCGTGGAACATGGCCTGGAAGCCGGCAATGACAATCGTCACCATGAGAGTGAGGGCCAGAACGGGCCACGGAATGATGAGGGCCGAGATGCCTTCGCCGATTTTTTTCATCACCATAGGTGTTCTCCTTATTGCTTGAACTTGATGACAGGGCAGACCTTCTGCTTCATGGCAACCAGAGATTGCCACAAGACAGAGAGAATGTCGGGCTCTTTGGGCGCGAATACCTGCGCGGTCTTGCGCGCGCGGTCGTCGAGCCAGTCGCTTGCGACTCCCGCAAACTTGGTGAGGCCGTAGATAGCCGCAACGAAGAGCGCGATGCCGGCGTATACCGCGACGGTGCTACCGAACCCGAAGAGCTGGAACGGCAGGCCAAGGCACACATACAGCAGGCCGGCATACACCGCGAGGTGCATCCCGATCACGAGCGGCGCCCACCCGCAAGTCACGCGGATGTACTGGCACAGCGAAGTGCCAGTGGCCAAGAACTCGCGACTAGAGATGCCGTTGCCGGCGCGGGTAGTATTGATGATGTCGGCCGACCAGAGGAACCAGCGCGAGGCTGGCTTGTCCGAACTCAAGTCCATTCGGATAGTCCTTCCTTAGTTAAGGTTCAGTCTCGCAACGCCAGAGTAGACTCTAGCGAGCAATTGCTATTATACACCCAAAATTGGTATAAGTCAAGTTCTTTGTATTTGGAGCTTTTTTGGCTTACCCGCAGAGAATTCGTGCCAATTTAAGGTCGTCGAACGAGTACACGCCCTTGAGGGCCGCGTGGACTGGCGAGAGCTTGTCGGTGCCGTAGGCCTGGAAGGCTTCGGCAATTCGCGGAAGCGCACGGCGCAGTTGTGAAGAAATCATGCGTTCAATTTGTTGTTTGGTCACTTCGTCTTTGACATACAATGTCTGCAAATGATCAATCACCGTCCCTTCTTTTATATCCCGTGCACGGGCAATGTCTGAAATACTTTTCCCTGAGCGAATAAGTGCGAGCGTAGTTTCATGCGTGCCTTCTTTCGGAGCTGAGCCGCGCCCTTTCTTTTTCTTGGGCGCCACTCCACCCACCAACGATCCACCGGCGGAATTCAAAAACAGACCAACAATCTCGTCGTGTTCACTTGGCTGCATCGCTGAAAATCGCGCGCGCGCATCTGCCGATTGCTGTTTGAAATTGCGTTCTTGGTGCGCCACTTCGGGGTGCACTTCGAGTGCGCGTTCGTTGTATCCCACCACATGCAATCCATCGAGTGCGCGCACGCGAGAGAGCGCGACATAACCCTGCCCATATTCAAATGCTTTTGAGAGATCAACAACTGCTTGGTCGAGCGTCATGCCCTGGCTCTTGTGCACAGTGATTGCCCACGCAAGACGGAGTGGGAGCTGGGTAATGCGCGCCAAAATTCTGCCGGCCTCGCCCATTGTCCATTCCATAGGCACCACGGTGATAGTGCGTCCATCTATAGTGCGCACGCGCGGGGTCCCGTCAAACGCAATCTCCATAACATCGCCCACAGTACCGTTGGCAAACTGTCCGCCAATAATGTCATTCTTGGTAAACATGACGCGCGCACCCTTTTTCAGTACCAATGATTCCGGAGAAAGACATCCGCGTTTGAGCGAAGCAACCGCCATATCCGACCCCTTGCCAGTCATGTTGTATGTGTGCGATTTCCCAGATATCGATTCAAGGCGTTCGCTGTTGATGCGATCCACATCCCGGTTGTGCGAAAAAAGTCGTGGCGCTTCTTTTGGCGCTTCAGCTTCCTTTACCACGCGCGACTTGAGCGAGTCGCGCACTTTTTCAAGTTCCTCACCTCGGCGCACGGCCTGCAACAATTCCAAAAACGAATCGTTTGCTTGGCGATGCTGTTCACTCAGGTAGCACACGATTGGATTGAGTTCGTACCATGCGCGCGAACGAAACGCGAAAGGCGATGTCTGATCTTCATCCACATCAACACCATCACCCCCGCCATAGCTGCGTCGCACCACAGGTGGTAATTGAAAAAAATCACCCACCACCACCACCTGCATACCACCAAACGGTGTCGAGCGTTCGCGCGCCGCCCGTAATATCTGATCCAACATATCGAGCAAGGAGCCAGAGAGCATTGATATCTCGTCGATAATCAAAACATCAGCACCAGTCAATCGCCGTTTCACATTTTTATTTTCTGCGATGGATGCAACATCATACTCGGTGAGATATTCGCGCACGCCAATACCGCTCCACGAATGCAATGTCATACCGCCGATATGTGTGGCGGCAATACCAGTCGAAGCAGTGATGGCCGGCTCAATACCATGATCCCGCAACCATGCCACATAGGTGTTTATAGTGTGCGTCTTGCCACTTCCCGGCTCGCCCGTGAGAAATACATTCGCGCCTGTGCGTAGAATCTGCAATGCTTCTTCCTGCATCATGCGGGGATTGTACACTACCTGACGCCACCTGCCTTCTTCCGCAGGTTGGTGCCCTGTGCTAGATTCAAGACAGTACGGAAACGGAGAGACGCACGATGGCCAGAGTGGTCAAACAACTACCCTTTGACGGAGGCTATCTCTACGATGTGCTTACCGGCGCAAAAAGAATCACCATTCGGCGCTACCGGCAAGGAAAGCACGATTTTAACGCCGGCGAAGTTATCTATGGTGATTTCAAAGGTGAATTAAAGATTCTCATCCGCATCACTGCCAAGGTTGATTTGAAACCTTTTGGTTCGCTGACCAAGGCGGAAGCCCGTGAAGACGGGTTCAACGATGCGAATGATGCCTTCAACGATTTGCGTAAATACTATCCGCAACTTAAGAAAACCGAAATGGCGGCCGTCATCCGCTTTGAAGTAGCAAAGATTGATGGCGTGCCAGCGGTGAGCTTGAGTGGCGAACGCGAGTAACTTGCTTATACAAAAAGCACCGGTCAATGACCGGTGCTTGTGTGTTTTGCTTTTTGCATTTTCGCGAGGACTTACGAAAAATCCTTGCTTCCCAGAGTTGTGTGATCGGCCGTGGTCACATCTGCGCCATCCCCACCAGTATCACTACTAGTCGGCACTGGCACAGGATCACCGAGCGCGGCAGCACCAAGTGCTGTCGCCATGGGAGACGGATCGCCTACAACAACATGTGGGACAGGTTCAGCGTCATCAAAGCCTGCCGTCACACCCGCACCACCAGCTTCGCCGCCACGGCCATAGAATACTTCTTGGGCCTGTGTCGGATGATTCGAGTGGCCGGCCTGTAAGAGCTGGCTCATCAGCCAGACATCGAGCAAGCTCAGGCCAGTTGAGTCACTGCTTCGCACGGGCGCCTGCCGTTGCGCTTGCACGCGCGCCGACGATTGGCGGAGCGCTGTGGCAATCTGCGGATCAAGTAAGTAGTTGGGCCGCGCTTGGCGCATCCGTGAGAGTTTCTCGAGTCCAGCCACCTGTTTTTTCAGATCGACTTCTGCGCGACCAAGCGCCTGCAATTCGGTGCGATATTTCTTGATATCGGCTTCAATCAAACTGGCCAGATGAAGCCAGTCAGGTTTGATCGGAAGCAAGCCAAGGTAGGAGGTAAGTTTTACACGAAGCATGCTCATTGGCAGAGCGCGCGTATTGGCCCGACGCCATGCCACACCACCGCCAGTCATCCAAACCCAAAATGGGGCATTGACTTTCGCTTCCGCCACCAAGTCTTGCACATCGCTTCGTGCACCAAACTCGGGCACTTGGTTGCGTAATTTTTTGAGCGTACCTCGCTCAACATCGGGAAGCAGGCTTTGTGCCCTGGTGCGATAGTAATCACCGAGTCGCTTTTCGTCGATCCGGATTAAACCTTCTAACTCGCGACGCCGACCTGCGATTTCACGCAAGCGCGCCTCGAGCGCACCCCGCACAGTTGCCACATCAGCATTGCTGATGTCCCCGGTAGGGACAGCCTTTCTCATCATGCTATTCTCCTGTTTTTCTGTTTGTTGCTACTGACAGTATCGCCATCTTCCTGCCGCGATTTGAAGTACTCGTCGAAGTACGCGACAAGTTTGGGTTTCTCGTGTCTGACGCGAGGTGCCCACTCAATTGGCTTACCCGGCTCAATCATGAGATCCGTGTTCGGGTTGAATCCCGAATCGGTTATCTTCCACATCCGATTGAAGTAGTCACGCTTTGCCAAGGAGCCATGCCACAAGTGGACAATGGCACCGGGTACTACGGCTAACTTCCCTTGAACGAGCTCATAGAAAGCAGAGCCCCACCGGCGGAAATGGTCGATCTGTGTGGAATCCTGCTTGAGCGCATTCTCGACACAAAAGCCCACATGCCCGTAGCTAGCGTGTGCCATAAAGTGATCGGCACTTCCCGATACCGCCGCTTCGTAGAGGCCGACCGCATCGAAAATTTCCCGCCGCATTGCCCATGCATAGCCAGTGTGTCCATGCGCATCATAACGCTGCGTGTTCAGAACTGATCGATCCTTGCCAGTAACAGCCGCAAACGAGGTGACGATATCTGCTGCCTCAATCATGAGATTGCCTTGTTCTAGGCGAACACACTTCTCGAACAATTGGACCACGGCGTGCTCTTTCAAAAGCTCGACCGTTTTTGTGGCCCATCGCTCGTTGAGAAAAATCACATCGCAGTCAACCCACGCAACCGATTGTGCACTAGCTGGAAGCCAGGATGCGGCAAGATTCAGCAAGCGTTCCTTTTGCCACAAGAGTGACGCGCTCCGCAGGCGAATGGGGTGACAGCTATCCGGAAGCTCGAATGGCTCATCGCCAAATGCGCACTCGACAGTGAGCAAGGGAATCCCTGCTCGTTTGAGCGACTCTGCGAATAGGTCGAAATTTGCTCGACGGGTTTTGTACTTACACGGATTGTAGTAGACCGTGATAACCCAAAGCCCTTCGGCATAGCGTGCCTTGGGAACATCATCCATATCGAAGCGTTGCCACGGCGACAAGTATCGCTCGTGCGCCAATTCTGCCAGTGGAGTCACCATGCTTCGCGATTCCTTTTCTAAGCCTTTTCTGTCAACGAAGTTCTATGCGAGACTCTAACACATTATTTTCTTATGTAAATAGCCTGCCATATTTTGTTGCATATAAAGGATTCCTGCATAGAATGGCGCGAATGTTCACAATTCCCTCCTTGGGCCGCTTTGTCGCTCTTCTGGCCGGATTTTTTGTTGTGCTTATTTTTGCCGGTGTCGTCTGGATCGCTACCCATCAGGAAGTGCAGCCGGGTAGCGTTTATAATGTTGTCTTGAAGCCAGTGGAGGAAGTGTATGGTGCAACCTCTGCCCTGATGCAGGCCGAACCGCCACAACTGCTGTATGTACGCGTCACTCAAAGTTGTGGCCCCTATTTTGGCGGTGAGTGCGTCGTCATCCGGTCTGGTCCAGGCACCCACTACCCTATCGTGATGCGTATGCGCACCGACGCAGTATTGCACGCTGATTCAGAAATTGCAGACGGCATACGCACCTGGTATCGCATTGCCCAAGACGATTGGCTTCGTTATCCTGAGCGCGTGCGTGGCGAATGGTACATTGCATCAGACTTTGTCGAACCAATTCGAACTGCGGGAACTCAAGAACTTTCTGATTTTGCCACAACAGCAACCAGTACAAAAAGGATTGTTGTCGATCGCTCCAACCAGACACTTTTTGCCTACGATGGCGATACTTTGTATATGCAAGAAATCATTTCCACCGGACTCGAGCTGACACCCACGCCACGCGGTACATTTACCATCTATAAAAAAACTCCAAGCCGTTACATGCAGGGGCCTATACCTGGGATTGGAGATCAGCATTACGATTTACCGGGCGTGCCATGGAATCTGTATTTCACCAGCGGCGGTGCGGTAATCCACGGGGCCTACTGGCACGATAAATTTGGCACACAGTGGTCGCATGGGTGCGTAAATCTTCCACCGGAAAAAGCGCGTACATTGTACGAGTGGGCCGAGGTGGGGACGCAAGTGACTGTGCGTGACTAAACTCAATCACTGCACACCAGGAGGCTGAATATGAAGCTCTCCCGATTGCCGTCTGTCCTAATGGCGAGGCTCCCCAAAAGAGTTGGCACTGATGTTAACCTTCGTAGTTGGGACTATTTGGATTACTTGGGTCTCGATCTTTCTCATCTTCATCTTCATCATTCGCTCCCCGCGGTCCCGTACCGTTGTCGTAGTTGGGACTATTTGGATTACTTGGGTCTCGATCTTCCGCATCCCCATCAGTAGCTCCCCGCGGTCCCGTACCGTTGTCATAATCAGGACTATCATAGTGCTCACTACCTCCCTTTCGCCTAGGCCCATGATCCATAGATTCCGCTTGTGACATATCTTTATAAAAAATGACTGGTATGCAATTTAATATAGCACACTTGTCCGTAGAATTAATGTCGCTGGTCACCTGTCCCAAAAACTATGTACATCTCACTTCTCAGGCATGAGCGATAGTATGCAACAGTAGGCTAAACAAGCTCAAGACCTTGGAATTTAGTGCGGCGTAAACCGGACTGAAGAGGATTTGAGGGTCTATTGCGGAGCAAAAAAAAAGCCCGGCTTCAGCCGGGCTTTCTTTTTGTGCGTACTCTGAGCTATTCGATAATCAACTTTCCCACCATGCCATTTTGGCGATGTTTGCCAACCGAGCAATAGTACTCGAACGAACCTGTCTTGTCGGCTACAAAAGTAACCGAGGTCTTGGTCCCTGGGCGCACTTGATCGGTCTTTGCTTTGAATTCATCGACAACCCAGTCGTGAAATCCCTGCGTGCTCTCAAAATTAATGGTTACGGTCTCTCCTTTCTTCACGCGAATTTCTTTCTGTGAGAACAGGAAATCTTTTCCGGTGATTGCAATCGCTTTGGCAGTACCTGTAGTCTCAACCGACGCAGCTTTTGTGTCCGCTGCGCCACTTGTCATAACACCCACCTCTGCATCCTTCAATGCACCTGCATCTACATCAACCATCGCGTCCGCATGCTCTTCCACCACTTCATCGCCATCTGTATCCATCATGACTGTGGTGTCAACAACAGGAGCTTCAGGCGCAGGCGCCGTCTTCTTTCCTTGAATCATGAACCAACCCAGACCGGCAACAACAACCAACAACACTAATGCCATTACTCCTTTCATATAGTCGAACGATTAAACCTGCTAATCTGCGCAGTATACAAAAACATTTTTGAAAATCTACCTGTGGACACACGCTTTTGTGTTGTTATGTGCGCTTGGCTTTTGCACGTGAATTCTCGGTAAGATGCTGTTTGCGCAGGCGAACTGACGACGGGGTGATTTCCAGATATTCATCTGATCCCATAATTTCAAGACCTCGTTCGATAGTGAGCTCCCATGGCGGGGTGAGAATTATTGCTTCATCCGAACTTGATGCGCGCACATTCGTAAGATTTTTGTTCTTGGTAGGATTTACTGCCATCTCTTCCCCTTTGGAGGTGTTGCCAATCACCATACCTTCATACACTTCGGTCCCCGGTAGAATGTACAGCACACCTCGTTCTTGCAGATTCCAGAGTGAATAACCGAGTGCTTTCCCCGACATCATAGAAATCATAGAGCCAACTTGGCGCCGACGAATTTCTCCAGCATGCGGCTTGAATCCTATAACCCGCGCCGACATGATACCTTCGCCCTTTGTGTCTATCATGAACTGGTTGCGATACCCCAAAAGACCGCGAGTCGGCCCCTCAAACAGCACACGCACGCTCGCATCATGCATCTTCATATCGGACATCACGAAACCGCGCACACCGAGGCGCTCAATGATGACACCTTGATACTCGCTTGGAATGTCAATCACGACTTCTTCGAACGGTTCAACTTTGACACCGTTCTCTTCGCGCATAATTACCTGTGGCTGTGATACCTGGAGCTCGTAGCCCTCGCGCCGCATAATTTCGAGCAAGATTGCCACATGCAATTCTCCGCGACCCGAGACTGCAAACGCATCGTTGTTTGAGAAATCAACTTTGAGTCCCACATTTACCTCTAGCTCGCGCTCGAGGCGTTCGCGGATTTGACGCGATGTTACAAACTTGCCTTCGCGACCAGCAAATGGGGAATTGTTGACGAGAAGGCTGACGGTAATCGTCGGTTCATCGACGGCGATCGCCGGCAATGGCTCGACTGCTTCTGTATTTGAAATAGTTTCACCAATATCGATATCAGGAAGCCCGGCGATCAAAACAATGTCGCCAGGGAGTGCTTCTTTTACCTCGACTCGCTCCAGCCCTTTAAAGGTGCTGATTTTGGTGATTCGGCCGGTGCGCACTGTATTTTCGCCCGGGCGCTTCACGAATACAGGATCACCCATTTTGAGCGTTCCTTCGTAGATGCGCGAGATAGCAAGTCGACCAAGGAAAGAATCGTAGGCGAGGTTAAAGGGCTGACAGCGCAGGGGCACATCAGCGTTTGCATTTGACGCGACCGGTACTTTTTCCAAAACCATATCTAGAAGTGGCGAAAGATCGGTAGACTCGTCTGTAAGTGCGCGCTTCGCAATCCCCTGTCGTCCGATTGCATACATCACTGGAAAATCTGCTTGCTCGTCGTTTGCACCTAGTTCAAAGAAAAGCTCGAGGACTTGCTCTTCACAGCGCTCGGGATCTGCCGCCGGCTTGTCGATTTTGTTGATGACAACAATCGGTTTGAGTCCGAGTTCGAGCGCCTTCTTGAGCACAAAACGAGTCTGCGGCATCGGACCTTCCTGCGCATCTACCACCAAAAGCACCGAGTCGATCGAGCGAAGCACCCGTTCAACTTCAGAACCAAAGTCGGCGTGTCCGGGTGTGTCCACGATGTTGATCTTGGTTCCTTTGTATTCAACTGAAGCATTCTTGGAATATATCGTGATACCGCGCTCGCGCTCGAGTGTATTTGAGTCCATGGAAACACCGTCTGCGGTGGCATTAGTTTGGCGCATGATGGCGTCGGTCAGGGTGGTCTTGCCGTGGTCCACATGGGCAATAATAGCGATGTTGCGAATTTCCATAGTATGAAAAGTTTAGAAAAAAAAGCGCCTCACCTGAGGCAGTAATCACAGTATATACTACGAAACGAAATTTGTCTAAAGAAAAGCACCGCCGTAGCGGTGCTTTAGTCATAGTGCTTCCACAATCCGAGGCTTGGTGAGTCGTGGCATGAGCGGTGTATACCCTCGTCCAAATGCTTCTTCAGGAAGCCCGCATGCTCTTTTGATGGCGATGTCGCGATCAAAATAGTTGCGTGACAAATCTTTGCGCTTCACTCCTGCACGCCGCAATTCGCGACCAAATGCCCAAGGGTGAAGTGGCACTGGATAATCACTCCCATACACGAGCCGTTTCTGCACCACAGCATCTCCAATAGATGTCAGGAGCCGCGGTTTACGATGCGCGGCCGCCATGCCCGATACATCCAAGTACAGATTGGGATATTCCTGGACCAGACGACTCATCTCGGCGAAATGCGTGTAGTCTTCGCGAAATGGTTTACCGCCACAACAGTGCGCGGCAATCACCGTAACTCCTGTTTTCAACACTGCTTCGAGGCGATCAAGTCCCGCAAAGCGCATGTCGATATTGGGCAGAGCATACTCAATACCGATGTGAATCAGAAGCGGGATTTGCGCCTGTCGCACGCGATCATAGAATGGCAGGTTGTGCGGATCCGCCGGGTCAAACCCCATGACATTGGGAAGCCACTTGATAAGCACTGCTCCTTCTTGCAAGCAATACTCGAGTTCGTCCATCGCATCTCGACGATAAGGATTCACCGACCCTCCAAAAAGCAATTTCCGTGATGCGCGACAGAGCGCCGCCGTCGCCTTATTGGATACGCATTTTGGTGTGCGTGCATAGTCGGGCAGACCTTTGGAATCATAGACCGAGTCGAATGCCAGAATTACCGCGTGATCTAGTTCTGACTCTTCGACTCGCGCAACCAGAAGCTGACGGTATTTTTCGTCTATCCGTTGCCGGTCGCGTCGCGACGAAAGATATGCTTCGCGCCAATTCAGAATACCGAGCGTATTGAGATAGGCGCTCGCTCGAAAACCCGTGCCGAACTTCGGGTGTATGTAGCCACCATTTTCTGCACAAAACGCAAGGTGATGGCAGTGAACATCGATTATCAAGATTCCCTCCGAGATTTCGTTTCCAGCGACACTATAACCACAAACGAGGAGAAAATGAAAGAGAATCTTTAATTTTCTCTGAGCGCCGTGGTTATATACCCGTCACCTTCCCAAGGGTTCATGGGTAAATGTCGTGCTTTTGTTGTTTGTCAAAGATTTTTTTTCTTTGTGTGAGAGATGTTTAATAGTCGCTTCTCGCGAAAGCGCCTCGGATTTTGTTGCGCACTCCTCTACATAGGCAACTCGAATTGGTTTGTGCATACGCGTGTAGCGCGCCCCTTTTCCAAGACAATGATCTTTGAATCGTCGTTCTACATTATCAGTACTTCCTGTATACAGGCTACGATTTTCGCATTCGAGTATGTATACAAAGTACATGTCGCGTGCCTACTGCTCTTCTACGGGTGCTTGTTTTGCTTTGTCGATTTTTGCAAGAATCTTTTTGAGCGCATCAAGGCTGTCAGTATCAAGGACTGTAATCGGGACGGCCTTTATCTTTGCCTTTTTTAATTGCTTCACCTTGTCGTCAACCTCATCTGGCGACACCATGTCGGTTTTTGAAAGAAAAACGAACTCCTCCTTTTCCACAAGCGCAGGGTTATATTTTTTCAGCTCTTCGCGAATCACTTGGTAGTCACGCACCACATCGTCGGATTCTGCGGAAACGAGATGAAAGAGCGTGCGCGTTCGTTCAATATGACGAAGGAACTTTGTGCCAAGCCCTTTCCCAGCTGATGCGCCTTCGATAAGCCCGGGTATATCGGCAAGGATAAGTCCGTAATAAGCGCCAAGGTTTGGTTCGAGTGTGGTGAAAGCATAGTTCCCCACTTTTGCCGCGGCATGCGTCAGCTCGTTGATAAGGCTGGATTTTCCTGCATTTGGTAAACCAATCAAGCCGACATCGGCGATCATCTTGAGCTCGAGACGGTATTCAAAACTTTGTCCTGCGCTCCCGCGCGTATATTCTTGCGGGCTTGTGTTTGTCGACGAACGAAATACAAAATTGCCTTTGCCACCCTTGCCACCCCTTGCCACCAAAATTTTTTCGCCAACTTGCGTGATTTCTTGGTCTTTCCCTGTGTCAAGGTTGTGTAGCACAGTACCCACGGGCACTTTCAAAAAAATGTCATCACCTCCTGCACCATCGCGAAGCTTCTTGGTGCCCACTTCACCCACGCCAGCTTTTATAAGTTTGCGAAATCTGAATTGCATCAGTGCATTCAAATCAGAAACACCCTCCAGATAGACGGACCCGCCATTGCCACCATTGGCGCCCGCGGGGCCAAGGTGCATTTTTATGCGATTGAAGCCCACGGCGCCATGTCCGCCATGCCCTCCTTGCAGTCGAATTGTGACATCATCAACTAACATGTGCCTAGCCTACCCTGAATTTCAGATTACACAATACAGATCAAGAAATTCCATACATGGCGTATCTACGCAGTGCCCGCCGAAGCACCATGTAATTCGGCATCGCCTGCGCCACTAAGTTCCAAAAAGCGACAGAATGGTTGTGCTCTTTCAGATGGCATAGCTCGTGTACGATTACATAATCAACTAACTCTGGTGGCAAAAAAACCACTGCAAAATTGAAATTGAGATTCCCTCGTTTTGAGCAACTGCCCCAGGTGTGTTTCGTATTTTTGATACTAATCCGGCCATAGGAAAAACCGTACTGTTTGTTCCAATGCACGACCCTCTCTTGCACCAGCGCTCGAGCCCGTTCTTTCTGGGTCAGATACGATTTCCGGCCACCGGGAAGCGGCACGATGTGTCGCATGCGCGACTGGTGCTTCTGAATCCAGGTTGATTTTTCGCGAACAAACTTTTGAATAGTTGTCTCGGGCATGAAGCGTGGGGCGCGCACTATCACTTTGCCGCCTGGCTGTACCACTATGGACATCCGGCGCGCACCACGGCTCGCTACTCGTTCGTATGCCAAGTCTTCTTCCATGTGGCAATTGTACGCCATACCATTACCGAGACATACATTTTTTCGCCAAACTATTGACATTTTCATAAAAAAGTGTATTATTCTTGCCAGCTTTTGCGCTGGTTTTTCCGTCGCAAGCTGATCACTGAAAACCAAAGAAGGAAGCAAAGAAATGAAGCGATTGTTGCAATACACAATCCTGTTTCTCATCCGCCTCATCATCCCCCTGCACTACAAAGTGCGGGTCAAAAACATCGAGGCAGTCAAAGGGCTCACGGGCGGGCTCATTATGCCCGACCACACCGCCCTCACCGATCCAGTCATTCTGATGAGCAGAATATGGAAGCACACAAAGGCTCGCCCGGTGGTCTACACCGGACAGTTCGTGAAGCATCCGTTCTTGATGAAGCTCATCGGCGCACTTCCTATGGACAGCACCTCTGACGGCAGCGGTTCATGGAAGCTGTGGAAAATTCGCAAACAGAAGAAAGCCGTGCACCACACACTCGCCGAGGAAGGTGAGAATGTGCTGATCTATCCCTCGGGACAACTGCGCTCCGACGAATTCGAATCTCTCGGTGGTAAGTCGAGTGCCTTCGAGCTCATCAGCGAGAACACCGGCACCCCCGTGGTGCTGGTGCGTATCCGCGGCTTGCGCGGCAGTTTCCTCTCACGCTTTTACACCGGCGGTGTGCGCACGCCTGACGGCCTGCATCTCAAGGCGCTTCTCAAGGCGAATTGGATGCGCTGGCTCTTCAATCGTGTGCCAGTCACTATCGAATTCGAGCGCTTCGACACTCTGCCGAAGTTCGCTTCGGTCGACGAGTGCAATCGATGGCTCGAGCGCTGGTATCATCAGACGCCCGACCCCGTGCCTGAAGGCCGCGAACAGTGGCAGGTGCAAGGCTTTGACTACGGTCGCAAAGCAGCCGATCACGACAATGTCGCGATCGACTCGCGGATCGCCGCAAAGGTCATCGCTTTCATCGCCAAGGAACAGGGCGGCCGGGCGCAAGAGATTTCGCTCGACGACGAACTGATTTCGGATCTTGGCCTCGACTCGCTCACCACGATCTCACTTTACATGTGGGTCGAGGAGGAGTTTGGTCATTCGGTCGACATGAATGCACCGCTCGTCACCGTGCGCGATGTTGCCCTCGCCGCTCAAGGCGTCCTCACCGAGGTCGTCGTGGAACAGGTCGAGGAAACACCCGCACACTGGATCGAAGAAAACCGAAAAGCCCCCGCTTCAATCCCGGGTGCTCACAACATTCCTTATGCGTTTTTGCGCACCATGCGTCGCCTTGGCCGTTCAGCCATCGCGATGGGCGACGAACGCATCGGCGGAAAATGCACGCTCACATATGGACAAGTATGCGAGCGTGGTTTGATGCTCTCGCAAATTGTTCGCAGTCTTCCTGGAAAACGAGTCGGGATTATGTTGCCTGCTTCGGCAGGTGCCGCGGTGACCGGACTGTCTGTGATGTTTGCGGGACGCGTTCCCGTCTTCCTCAATTGGACAAACGGCAGTGCCGCACTCGACGAATCAATTCGAATTGCTGGCGTGGGAGTCGTCCTCACTTCGGACGCGTTCCTCGACAAGGCGCAGTGCATGCTCTCGGACGAGACAGCCGCAAAGCTGCTCCCGCTCGAACAAGTACGCAAACAGCTCGGCCTGAAGCATCTCATCAGGGGAAAGCTGCTCTCGCGGCTTCCGACATGGATGCTTCTGCGCGTCTTGGGTGCGAACTTCAAGCGCGACGAAGATGCCGTCATTCTGTTTACCAGCGGCTCTGAGAAAGCGCCGAAAGGCGTCCGACTCACCCACCGAAACATTCTCTCGAATGTGCACGGCGCCCTCACCGCAATCGGCGGCGAGCCGACTGATGTGATGCTGGGCTTCTTGCCCCCGTTCCATTCGTTTGGATTGACGCTCATCAACATGCTCTGCCTCACTGGCGGCGTGAAGACAGCGTATGAACCCGACCCAAAGAAGTATCGCCGCCTCGCCAAGCAGACTCGAAAGTGGCAGGCCACCCTGATTCCCGGGACACCGGATTTCTTGAGTGGCATTCTCACTTCCGGATCAATCGAAGACTTCAAAACTGTGCGCGCATTTTTGTCGGGTGCTCAAAAGGCTCCGGCATCGCTTCGTGCATTAGTTGAGCGAGTCAATTCCGTTCTCATCGAAGGGTACGGTATCACTGAAACCGGGCCACTCATCTCGGTCAATCGAATCGGCCACCCAATGGTCGGTGTGGGGCAGCCCATACTCGACAGCGAGGTGATCTTCGTCAATCCGGCAACGCACGAAATTGTTGCCGACGAAAACGAAGGTCTTATTCTCGTCCAGGGTCCCGGCGTCTCGCCAGGATACTTGGGAGAAATGCCGTTCCCCATCCTGCATGCCTACGGCGCCGATTGGTACAATACCGGCGACCTTGGCAAAAAAATGCCGGAAGGTGACATTGTTATCACCGGCCGCCAATCGCTGTTCCTGAAATCAGGCGGCGAGATGGTGAGCATTCCGGCAATCGAAGAAACACTTATTGGTCTCTGGCCGACAGGAGAAAACGGACCCGTAGTGACGGTCCATGGCGAAGAGCGCGACGGCCAACCGGCTCTCGTCTGCCTCTATACCACCGACGAATCCGCAACGCTTGAAAAAGCGAACGCGGCACTGAAGTCGGCGGGTCTCAGCCCACTGTCGTATGTGCGTGTCCGATGCGTCCTACCCGAAATTCCCTTGTTGGGAACCGGCAAGACGAACCGGCGCGCACTGCCCAAGCCAACCGATGTGCTTGCAACCCAGGCACAAAGCGCTGCCGCATAAGCAGTGCAAACCCCCTCGCGATCCGCGAGGGGGTTTTAATGTCCAGTACCCGCACCGGTAACTCCATCAAATATATCCGCTCGTTTTTCTCCCTCGACGGAAATGGTCCCCCAAGCACCCTTGTCGAGCCGTGCCAGCGCGTGGTCTACCAGCACATAAGTCCCGGGGATATCTGCAGTGAATTCAACAATGGCTGCACCACCCGACGGAACAAGTGTCGTTTGTACATTCTGAAAAAGACTTCCTCCCATTTGAGCTTCGGGGTAAACCGTGTCAAATATCTCGCCGATGAGATGAAATGAGGAGATGAGGTTCACTCCACCATTCCCCACATAGACACGAACTTTTTCACCTTGGTGGAGCACGAGCCTATCTTTTGAGACTGCGCCCACTCGGCCATTGAAAACAATATATTCCGGGTTCCCTGCAAGCATCCTCCCAGCGTCAATAACCTGTAGGCCCTTAATCCCTCTGCCCCCCGCAGTGTACAACTCTCCCTGCATCACATAGAGTTCACGATCAACCGCGGGCAAGGCAACTTTTGGCTCGACCAAAATAAGTCCGTACATACCGTGTGCCATGTGGTTTGCAACATTTGGGTGGGCACAATGGTACACATACAGACCGGGATTGAGTGCTTTGAACGAAAGTGTCTTCTCTTCACCAGGTGCAACATCAGTAACAGTTGCTCCTCCACCGGGCCCAGTAACTGCATGCAGATCAATACTATGTCTGTGCAGACTCGAAGGGTCGTTTTTCAGTTTCAATGTTACCTGATCACCCTCTCGTATACGCAGAAATGGACCGGGTACTGTGCCCTCAAATGTCCAATAATTTACCAGGACTCCTGGCGCAACTTCTGAGAGAACTTCTTTTGCTACCAGCGCAATTTCTACTGTCGTTGTGCTAGTGCGCTCGATAGGTGCCGGCACATCCAGCGGGTCGCGCGCTATGTCCTTGACTCGTTCGAAATGCTGCAGATTCGAGAAAAATGAGAAAATATTTTTGAGTGGAAGCCCAGGCCCTTCAGCGGGTCCGTAGGTGTGCATCCCGAAAGGATATTGTAAATCTCTGTTCACACCGACAGGAAACCAAAAGAAAAGCATCACGCCTGCAAAAAAAGCGCCCATAAGAATCGTGTCGCGAAGTGAGTGATGCTTTCTGAGAACGAGATAGAGAAACGCCAGTGCTGCGAGACCAGCAAGCACCAGTCCAAAACCCTGGACGATTAGATAGTGCACGAGTGACCACATCTGACCAATCATTTCCATGCCGCCATTATATCACTGCAAAAGCACGAAAGTCTGATGCTATACTGAACACATGTCGCTTGCTATTGAAGATTTGAAAAAAGCAGTGCGCGGAGATGTGGTAAACGACCAGAAGACCCGCGCCATCTACAGCGAAGACGCAAGCATATTCCATCTCCAGCCTGCCTGTGTAGTTTCTCCGAAAGACACTGCCGATCTGCAGTCTTTGGTGCGCTATGCGCATGAACACCGTGCCGACATGTCGCTCACTGCACGAGCCGCAGGCACCGATATGAGTGGTGGCCCACTCACCACATCGGTAGTGGTAGATTTTTTGAAATATTTTAACAAAACGCTGGAAGTGAACGACGCCGGCTGGGCACGGGCACAGCCCGGCGCCTACTACAGAGACTTCGAGAAAGCAACCCTTGCAAAGGGATGGTTGCTTCCCTGCTATACCGCATCGCGCGAGTTGAACACTGTGGGTGGTATGGTGGCCAACAATTCTGGTGGTGAGCAATCACTGACCTACGGAAAGACCAACCGCTATGCACGCGAAATTGAAATGGTACTCGACGACGGATCACTCTTCCGTTTCAAAAAGCTCACTCGAGCAGAGCTCGAGCAAGTAAAGTCTGAGCACACAAGGGCAGGTGATATTCACCGTCATATCGAACAGCTTATCGCTCAACACCAGGAAAAAATCGCAAAGGCAAAACCAGCAGTTTCTAAAGACTCAACAGGTTATGCATTATGGGATGTCTGGGACCGCAAGGCCGACACCTTCGACCTTACGCAGATTATCGTTGGTTCTCAAGGAACACTCGGTCTTATTTCTGAAATTGATTTTTCGCTGGTGCGTCCTAAGAAAAATTCCCAAATGCTCGTGATTTTCCTCCACCGGCGTGACATGCAAAAGCTTGGCCACTTGGTCAATGCCATTCTTGCCCACAAACCTGAAAGCTTTGAGTCCTACGACGACCATACTTTTTTGATTCTTCTTAAAGTCCTTCCCAGTATGCTCAAGCGCCTCGGCGCCACTATTTTTTCGCTCGGATGGAAGTTCCTTCCCGAGATGCGTTCCGTGCTTACCGGCGGTATTCCCAAACTGGTTCTTCTAGCACAATTTACGAGCGACGATGCGCATGAAGCTCGAGTGCAAGCCGAAAAAGCGCGGGACGACCTTGCGTCGTTTCATGTGCAAACTCACCTCACTAAGGACGCATCCGAAAGCGAGAAGTACTGGGTCATCCGTCGCGAAAGCTTCAACCTATTGCGCTCGCATGTACACGGCAAATTAACAGCTCCGTTTATCGATGACCTTTCGGTACTTCCAGAGAAACTTCCAGAGTTTCTCCCCAAATTGTATGCAATTCTTGACGAATACGATATTACCTATACCATCGCCGGGCATGTGGGCGACGGCAACTTCCACATTATTCCCCTCGTTGATTTCTCAAGGCCTGACCTTGCACAAATCTTCCACGACCTTTCCGAAAAAGTCTATGACCTCACTTTTTCCTTTGGCGGTTCGATGAGTGGCGAACACAACGACGGACTTATTCGCACACCGTTTCTTGAAAAAATGTATGGCCGCGACATCGTAGCGCTTTTCGAGGAGACCAAAAATATTTTTGACCCACTTACCATCTTTAACCCTCACAAGAAAGTCAACTTCAAACCGGAGCTGGCAATCCTCAAAAGCGGAAAGAGTGCATAGGGCACTTCCATAGAACGAGGGACGGATACTTCTTCAACCGAGAGTGTTTGCCTACCCGCGGTCGCGCATCTGCACGGTTTTCAATGCCCAACTCTATAGACCCCTTCCGCGCCGCACCAGGTGCAGAACCACGTTTTCTTTGCCATTGGTGCATCTCCCACAGTCCACCAACGGTCGCAAACAACACAGCGAAAATGGTGCAATTTTTCAATCGAACGATTCAGCTTTTTCATGCCACTTACGTTTCACTTGAGCGTAATGGATTCAATGACGACTGCCTCAACAGGCCGGTCACTTGCGCCGGTTGCAACTGCGCCGATAGCCATGACCACATCCAATCCCTTGGTCACTTTTGCGAATACGGTGTGTTTGTCGTCGAGAAAGTTGTTTGCCTTGGTGTTGATAAAAAACTGACTGCCATTGGTATTTGGCCCAGCATTTGCCATCGCGATAGTTCCCACTTCGTTTCTATTGGTCGCGGATATTTCGTCTGCAAAAGAATATCCTGGTCCACCAGTACCCCACCGCCCTGCTTGAGAATCATCTTTGCTCAACGGATCGCCACCCTGGATCATGAAGTCTTTGATTACGCGATGAAATTTGGTGCCGTTGTAAAATCCTTCACCTGCGAGTTTTATAAAGTTTGCCACCGTCTGTGGTGCCTGGCTCTCCAAGAACTCGACAGTGATGTCTCCTTTGCTTGTTTTAAATGTTGCAGTCATACTTTTTTTGTTATCGCCTACTTTAGTAACTACGGCAGGTGCTGGCGAGGTGGTGCTTGCCTGCGTATCCGCCAACACAAGCGTACCGTTCGCATTGAGCGAATAATTTTCGGCTTGCGTGATTTCACTTTTATCCGCTCGTCCGCTCGTCAGCACAAGCCATGCGCCCCCAATAATAAGCACTGCCACCCCTGCAGCAATAATTTTCATACGCATAAGTTAACCATATATTTCCCGAGATGCGAACCAGCCCCTGTTTGCTAGAATGCCGAGGCTATGCGCATTCTTGTACCTGGGGTCGCTATCCTGCTTGCCTTTTTCAGCGTTTTTTTACTCTCCACTGACATAACACCTTCACCTTCAACAGCACCCGATAGGCCAATACGCACGAAAGAAGTCGAGCAACGACCGGCACACTTTTCTGACTCTTTTTGGAATGAAATCCTGCAAAAGCAGGGGGCCGTCGCTGCGCATGACACACTTTTAAAAATTGCCAGTCAGGCATCCGACCAAGACCAGCACAAGCTCGGGCACTTGTTTGGAAAAGCACTCTACACCACAAACGGCCTTGCCGGATTCCCTATTTGCGGTGTCGAACTTAACGGAGGCTGTGTACATGAATTTGTCGCCTCGGCCGTCCACGACCAAGGAGTCGGCGTGGTGCAAAAACTGAATAGTGCCTGCCAAACGCGATTCACTGAGAACGACGCTATTACCTGTCAGCATGGACTCGGACATGGCCTTATTACTTATTTTGGATACGACACTGAAGCTCTTTCAAAGAGCTTGGATGCGTGCGCAACGATCACCTCGAAGAATCATACGAAGGGATGCTATGGCGGTGCCTTTATGGAATATAATCTGCGCACGATGCGTGAAAATACTACGCGTGACTACAATTCGACACAGCCTTTCAGCCCTTGCTTCGACCTGGCGCCCATCTACCAAAACTCCTGCTTTTTTTGGCTACAACAATTGTGGTTTCGAACCGAGTATAACGAAAAACACACCGAAGAAACGTTTGCTGAGGTTGGATCTCTCTGCCAAAAGCTTGAACCAGTATTTCGCGAAGCCTGTTTTAGCGGAGTTGGCTACGGAGGCGCACCCGAAGCAGGACTCAACTCAGAAAAAACACACGCATTTTGTCGAGCGGCTTCACGGGGTGATGCGCAAGATTTTGCCGACTGCTGGGTAGAAGCGCAAAAAGCAGTCGTGCACTGACTCTTGCCACCATCCATCTTTGCGCGTAGGGTGTTATTGGAAAAAGGAGCATTATAATGCCTGTACCCGAAGACCTGCCAGATGATTCCGATCAGTGGATCAATGAAATCGGCTTTGTCAGCCCCATGTCCATCCCTGACCCCAAGCCGGATGCGCATGAAATCAGTGTCGATTTTGGCGGTATCAAGGTTGTCCCTGGCCCCCGCACCACCGAAGACGGTAGCTCGGGTTGCCCCGGCCTTATTTGAATCCTTGCCCGCACCACATGGTGCGGGCATCTGCTATACCTTGTTCGAGAAAAAACCTTGCGAGAACAACAGCCCTTTTTTAATGAGATCGATGCGGAAATTTTCGTTCGCCCCGTGAATGTTTGAATCTCGATTCGCAAGACCAATTGCGAGAACGGGTACCTTGAGGATGCGTTGTAACTCTCCGATAATCGGAATACTTGCCCCTTCAAAATTGCGCATGGGGGCGTGTTTGTAGACACGCCTGAGTATCTTCTCGGCACAGGCATACAGTGGCGTGTTCATATCAACAAGTATTGGATCACCATGCATTTCAACAGTGGTCGTCAGCTTGGCCCAGGGCGCTACTTGTTTCTTGAGGTGCGCAAGAACCTTTCCCACAACCACTTTCGTCTTCTGGCCTGGTGCAATACGCACATTCAATCGTGCCTCGGCAGTATGCGGAATTATGTTTTGGAAACCTTCGCCGGTATAACCACCCTGAATACCTGAACATTCGATAGACGGGAAAAATCCTGTCTGTACTGCAAAGCTTGTACCGCGTAGCGTACGCAATGCTTTTACCCCCGCAACTTTTTTTGCGACCGCATCGTTAATGACCAGACCTGCATCTTTCTTTTGTGATGCGGTGACCTTGGCAATACCATCATACATACCTGGCACAGTGATACGGTTTTCTTTGTCATGCAAAGTCCCCACTATCCGCGCGAGTTCGTGCAGTGGATTGGGTAACGCACCACCAAAAATACCTGAGTGCACATCGTTCGGTGCAGTGCTTAATTGGATGCGTATATTTGCAGCGGCACGAAATGTTGCTTCAAACATCGGCTTCTCGCCGGCAAGCTCTCCGTCTGAAACCAGCACAGCATCGCACGCAAGCTCTTTCTTGTGTGCCGTAAGCAATGTCGTGATATCCGGACTCCCTGACTCTTCATCGCCCTCTATGAGAAAAAGAATGTTGTACGCAAGCTCCTTCCTTTCAATAAGGTCGAGGATACTGGCCACATGCACCAGGAACTGACCTTTATTATCCATGATGCCTCGCGCATACAAGCGGCCTTTCTCCTCACGCACTGTAAATGCGTCGCCCTGCCATTCAGGTTGTTCTGCCGGCTGCACATCGTAGTGGCCGTATACCATGATGGTAGGGGCCTTCTCATCAACAGTATACCGAGCGTAGACAACGGGGTTTGAATTTTTACCTTCCAGAAAACCCGCAGTAAACCCTTTCTCGGTAAATAAGGTGCGTAGATAGGTAGCTGCTTTGAGGCACTCGTCTTTATACACAGCACTTGTCGAAATGGATTTAAACGCCACTAAGTCGCGAACCAATGTTTCGTATAATGTATTCATCGGTGCATCGTACAGGTAAAGTAACTGAGGTGCAAAAATCTACTGCCACTACGATTCGTACGCTTTCTGTAATCCGGCAATATCAATCTTTTTCATCCCCAGCATCGCTTGCATCACCTTGCCAGATTTCACCGGATCAAGATCGCTCAAAAGCTCGCTTAAAGTCTTGGGTATGATTTGCCACGACAATCCATATTTGTCTTTGAGCCACCCGCACTGGCCTTCTGCACCACCGTCGGCGATAAGCTTTGCCCACAGATCATCAACTTCTGCCTGATCTGCACAATCGACAAACAAGGAAATTGCCTCGGTAAATTTGTACATAGGCCCGCCGTTAAGTGCATACATGGTGAGCCCAGCAATCTCGGCCGAGACCCACATAGCCTTGTCGCCAGGCCCGGGTGTTACATGGGTAATTTTTGAGTCCTTAAACACCGAAACATAGAAGTTCATTGCTTCTTCTGCCTGTCCGTCGAACCAAAGAAATGGAGTAATTTTTTGCATAGTTTTTGTTGTTATTCTTGTGGTACTGCTGTCCGTGGCGCCGGTTGCAACATACTTGCGCGATTTCCTTCAGTATCAGTAAACGACACATACTGACCGACTCCGGGGATCTCGACCGGCTCACCAATCACAATACCCCCAGCGTCTGCGACTTTTTCCATGTGCTTTTGTATGTCATCCACCGCAATCACAATCGACGGAGCGGTGTTGTCTGCATTCTTCTGGAAAAACCCACCATTGATGTGACCGCGCTCCTTGGGAACACCGGTGCCGTCACACTCACTGGTCATGGCTGTCACATAATTACCCATCTCTGGCCCCATCTGATTGAGCACCCATCCGAATGTTTTTGCGTAAAAGTCAGACATGCGTTTGGTGTCCTCGGCTGGCATTTCAAAATGTACAACGGGATTCATTTTCATAATGTGTAGTGAGTATTTATTAATTCCTGCAGTGTACTCTACTTCTTCATGTTCGTAACCTTGTGCACCTTTCCTGTTTTGTCATAGGTGGTCCACTCACCCACCTGCTTGCCTTTTTTGAATGATCCCGACCGCATTCGCACACCGTCCTTTCGGAACCACTCCCAATACCCTTCCATGACTCCATTTGCCACTTTGCCTTTTGCCCAGATGCTTCCGTCCTTGTGATAGTGCACGAAGCCTTTTTTGCCACCACCTCTCTTGCTGAGATTTTCCTGGGCACGGAATTTTACAACTTTGGTGATAAGAGCAAGTGGCAACGGCATACCAAATGGAAACTGTACCGACCCTTTTGCACCTTTATACACAGAGAACTCTTTTCTGAAGGTACTTTTCCCAGATGAAGCTGGATAGAAGCCGATATGGCGATTGAATGCGCCAAAATGCACCAGATTGCCGTTCAGAACAAAGGTCGGAATGCCGTACTTCATAGCTTCTTCAGCTTTGGGTGCTGCTTTATGTATAGTTGCGCGCATCTGCTGTAAAAGTGTCTGCACCTCGGCAGGATACCCAGAGATATACGAATCGATTGTTTTAGCGGTTTTCATATTAGGCTTCCCACACTAGTATTCACACCCTAGAGGGGTATTAGGTTTTGCTGGTGCAATTAAACATCCATTGCACACCAAATTTGTCGGTACAGGATCCATAGTAGTCGCCCCAAAACATTTCCTGCAATTCCATTTCTGTGTTGCCACCTGCAGAGAGTGCCTTGAACAACCGCTCGGTTTCGACACGCGTGTCTGGTTCGAGATTGATGTAAATATTATTTCCAAAATTAACTTTGAATCCCAGTGATTCAGGAGCGTCTGTGCCCATCAGCATCAAGCCACCGAGTATCGGCAGAGCAATGTGCATGACCAGGTTTTTGTCTTCCTCTGCAAGGGGTGGCGCACCCTCTGGTCGTGGTGCCGCATCCATTCGATTAATTCCACCGACAAACTCGCCGCCAAAAATGAGCTGGTAGTAATTAAAAGCTTCCTCAGTCGAGCGTGGGAAATTTAAATAGATACTTGTTTTTGCCATACTTACTTTTCAGCTAGCTCTTTTAATGCGTGAAGGGCTTTTGGCCACATGTCGTTAAACATGGCGACAAACGACTCTTCTGTATCCGTATCTATCTGCAGGTCGGTGCCGCCATCTACTGCAGTAAAGGTGTAGTTCTCGTGTGCACCTACCCACCCTTTCACCTTTTCGCTCGTGGTGTCCTCGACATCATTCTCGATAAGTCCCAGGTGCTCAACAGAAATAAATTCGTGTAGCCTATTTTCCCTGATACAAGAAACAACGCCGCCGTTTCCGCTCCCATCGGGATTCGGTCCGATAAAACGGATTTCAGATCCTTGTTCCCAGCTCCCCCTGTAATGCGAACCGGGACAAAACGCCGCGGTCCATTGCCGATATGTTGCATCCGCAAGCATGGTGTCCCACACCTTTTCCACGGGCGCGTTGATGTGTACTGAAAAATGAAGTGTTTGCATGAATTAATTGTAGCAAAGCAGATGAAGAACCCCTAACGACACCCTCATGTCTTCACCTCGTATCTAGTGCGAATACATGTGTGACCTCACTACAACAAGCTCTGCTACTAGGTCTGGATTTGTCAGATGAGTAAATCGCGGCACCATTTTGCCGTCTTTTTCGACGGTCCCCATAAACATGTCTAATGGTCGTGCATTGTAATCAGCAGGCGCCATCCATTCGTTTTTGTACAAAGGCCGATACAAGACCATAAGCATCTTGTCTTCTGTATTTCTCCCCACACCAATCACCTCATACATGTAGTTGTACGGGCTACTGTCAGGATCGTGTTTATAGTGCCTGTAAAAACCTTTTTCGGGGATGTTCATGCTCGTTATATTACGATGCCCAATTTTTCATGTCTGGCTCTCGGCGCACTTCCTTGGGATAGCTAGCCATATAGGTTTTAATGGTTTCCATGCACATATTCTACATCGCTTGATCAATAAAGGGTATCGCCCATGACAAGCTGCCGGTGATAGGATACTTTTGGACACTGCTCTTTGACATGTAGTTAAGCACAATGTATAATCTTCTCGGATCCACTGCGTGAGGTAGGTTATGAAAACGAATCACCGCCGGGGATTTGTAGCAAAACCCCACAAAGACCAAGCCATGTTCGCAACAAGAGCGACTGCGCCAATCGCCAACAAAAGCTTCTGTACATCGATCGGAAATGACTTTAGCAAAGGTAATCGTGGCATGGCTAAAGCCAAGCGTGGCGCAAAGAAGTTCGTGCGCTCGCGCATTCGCTTCCACGACAACACCACAACAAAAAGACTGGCCTCAGGTACGGTCGAATGACCAGTACCTGCGCCGATCGCATCGAATCTCGATGCGATCTTTTCTTTTACAAAAACTCAACTGACCTCCGTCTCAGGTTGTTCCACTGGCAAAACGAAAGTGAAATGTGAAGCGGACAGCAGAGGGGCCATCGCGACCCCGATTAACTGGCTGTCTGGGACGACGTCGGAACTATTATGCGGCGTAGTATGCCTCATGAGCTACCTTGGGTTCTTCTAAACGATTATAGTCGATGGTAATTTCGACTCCCTTGCCTATATCCTCGCTCGCGTACCATTTGAAATCTTTTTTATGCACGGCATTCGGAGTGGCTGCGTGATCGAGATACCATCCAATAGCCATGACTCCGAAATCAGGCGGACAGACCATCATTCCGTTCTCCCTGTCTAAACAATAGCCATGAAAAATACCGGGAACATCATCCTTATTCATTAGTCGTGTATTGTCCGCCAACCCGCCCTCTTCGTCACCGAACAGTCGCAAGTGCGTTCCTGATCTAATCGCATGTGTCGTAAAAACTCCCATTCCCCATTCTGTAGGCTTGAGGACGAAAGAAAATTCGTTTGTAAAATCTTGCATATTTCACGGGCTGGTCGCGTATTTAGAACACTCATAAGCTGTTTGTGTGCACCGCTGCCAGACTTGGAATCGAACCAAGATATACAGCTTCAAAGGCTGCTGTCCTACCGTTAGACGATCTGGCAGCGCTACACACAAACATTGCCCAATTCCTGCGGAATAGGTACCTGGCAATACTGCACTCGGCAGTGCGCCTACTATAGCAATTTTCGCCACAATAGCATCAAAATACGCTTTCATGTCGAAATCAATCTTATTGACATTGTAGAATATCATGATACTGTTTTAGTGCTCAGCTCCGCACTACACTAATGGGCATCTGCGGGAGCGGCATTCTGTCGTTCCGGATGCGGAGTAGAGCCAAATGAAGACGAAGCCACGAATTGACCAGCTTGAGCTCAAAATCACCGTAACCATCCAGGGAGACGAGGTGATTGTGTTCAGCGAATCGAAGTGGTGGTACAACCACGGATCCAACTCGTTGCAGACACCAGGCAGGAGTGACTACGAGGTGTCACCTGCGCTGGAGGCTGCGTTGCGTGAGTTGTTCCCACATCAAACCAGGTTCTACCTGGTGCAGGAGTAAAGCCACTCAACCGGTTGCCACAGGCAACCGGTTTTTTCGGACTACTGGCAAGAACTGTGGGTTTGATATAAGGCATGCAAATGTCCCGATTCTCACTGTGTCACATGCTCACACTATTCTCCGCTCACTGTTGCATCAATAATCGCAAGCTCGAGTGGCAGATGTGGCAAAGCTGCGAAGTGCATGGTGTCGTATGCCTCAAGAAGCAGTCGCAGAGTGGCCGTCGTTATTTTTTGATTTTTATCTGCGGCTATTTTTTTCAATGCCTCAAATTCATCTGGCAACAATTCTGCACCCAGTTGTTCTGCCAAATCCGGTGCGTGAGCAAGCAGTAATACTATCCGTATGCGCTCGAGCACGAGGCGCACCAACATGCGCATATCCAGATTGGCACTGACTGCCGATTCGACTGCAGCCAGTGCGTCAGTGCGTTTGTTGTAGGCAAGTGCTTCGGTGAGTGAACGAATGAGGTGGTGCCGTGGTGCGCCCGTAACCAATTCAACTTCTGCCACCTCGACTTTTTTGTCTTTTGAAAGGGTCAGCACTTTTTGCAAAATACCCAATCCGTCGCGAAACGATCCTTCGGCAAGCATGGCAATCAAATCAGCCGCGGATTGCTCAAGTGCATAGCCTTCTTTCTTTGCAACATCAGCAATCATTTTTGCAAGCACTGCGCGCGTTGGTTGCTTGAATGCATATACTTCGCAACGCGACTGAATGGTGTCAGGTACCTTTTCAATATCAGTGGTCGCCATCACGAAAATAACATGGGCCGGTGGCTCTTCGAGCGTCTTGAGAAACGCATTCCAGGCACTTTTGGAAAGCATGTGTGCTTCATCGAGAATGTACATTTTGTACGGCGACTCAAAAGGCATCACTTGCACGGCCTCGCGCAATTCGCGGATATTGTCGACGCCCGTGTGTGACGCGGCATCCATTTCATACAAATCTTTGTCTGAGACACCAATCTCGCGTGCAAGGATACGCGCGATTGAAGTCTTGCCAATCCCCCGCCCACCGACAAACAAATAAGCATGGGCGATTTTTTTGTTTTTGATTGCGGCTTTGAGCACATCCACCACATGATCTTGCCCGTATACATCAGTAAAAGTTTGCGGACGATGCGATCGATACAAAGCGTGATGTGCAGTCTTTTGCATGTTGGGATGATAGCATACCTTGACTATACTTATGAAAAAGCCCGGAAATTCCGGGCGTTTGTTTAGTCTCTCGCTGATCTGCACCAATCCAGAAGTACCTTATGCTTGCGCATGGTGTGGATTGATTGGAGAACTATCTGTGTACCTGGCATCAGGTTGGACATGCCACATGCCTTCTCGTAGCTCATCCACGCAAAAGTGTCTGCTTCCCAGTCGAGCACTACCTGCGCATGGCGCACTCTGACAAACACAGGAACCGTAAGCCATGTTTTCTGGTTCGATACATCCTCGAGCAAGAGCGGCCGGTCAATCTGAATGTCGTCCACTGCCGGAGCAGAGTAGCCAAGCTCCTCACCAATCTCCTCAAGAGCCTTTTCGGTAACAGACTTGCCATCGTCCAAAAAGCCGGTGATACCGCTCCAATAGCCTGGATACGAGGGATGATTCTTGCTTCGTTGTACCAGCAGAAGGCCGAGCTCGCTTTCAACGATGCAGTGCACCACAGGGCACACGCGCGCATGGGTAAAATCGATTTGCCCTGCCCGCGGGGTAAATGGGGTTGCCGTCATTCGTTCGTCCTTTCTGTACCTGCAGGATTAAAGCACTTTTTTTGAAAAAGAAAAGCACCGTGAGGTGCTTATGCTTGTGCCTTTGGGTACCAACTACCAAAGACTTCGTTTTCAAATGCTCGAATGGCGGCATAGTACTCCTGAGCTTCCGAGTGGAGCACTATGTGCCACTTCACTCCACCGCGAACCAAGAAACTGTTCAGCAACAGGCGTGAGGTGCGCCCGTTGCCATCCACAAAAGGATGGATACACAAGAACGAATGGTGAAATTGCCAGGCGCGATTCTTGACCCACAGATTCCAAGTTGCATCTGGTTTGTGCGGTAAAAAAGCATCCATTCGCGCCCAGGCGTTCACCCACTTTTCCATTAGGAATGGTACGCGATTGGGCGACGGCATCATGCGGCCACCCACCGTGACATCACCAGTGCGATATGATGAAGCGTGTGACGGCAACAGAATGCCCCCTACTTCTGTAGGCAGTACTAGAGACGAATGCTGTGCTCGCCCGGCGACAAACTTTGCAGCATCGAGATGCCGATCATAGAGCGGCTCGCCGGTGCAGGCTCCAATGCGCTCGATTGCGTTACTTTCCACTACATGACGGCGCAGTATATTGATGTGAGTCACAAAATGCTCCTTGCTCTACTGTGTATACCCTAGCGGATTCGCTCGGTGACCGCAATCACATCCTCCAGGGTTTTAGAGTTACCCAGTGCGACCCGCAATTCTCGCGCCTGGTCGAGACCAAGCACATATTTAGTAAGATGCTTTCGAGTGCCGCCCGCGGCAACGGTGCCAAAAATTTCACAAGCAATGCGTGCGTGCTTGTGAAGCATCGCAATCCGCTCTGCAGTTGTTGGTGATCGCTCGGCCCACAGCCACGGATTCCCAATTGCGGCGCGTCCGATCATAATGCCATCGCACCCCGTTTCTTCGGTGCGCGCTTTTCCACCTGCAAGGGATGCAACATCGCCATTGCCGATAATGAGAGTTTTTGCACCGGATGCATCGCGTAGTGCCACAGCACGCGCAATTGTGTCCCAGCGTGCCGGCACGGCCGACATTTCTTTTCGCGTGCGCGCGTGCACGGCAATTGCGGCAAGATTTTCAGAGAGAAGTACTGGCAACCACTTATCGAGTTCGTCGGTAGTGTAGCCAATGCGTGTTTTCACCGAAATCGGCAAATGCGGCGCGCCTGCGCGCGCCGCCCGGATCACCGCGCGCGCACTCTCAGGATCTTTTATCATCGCGGCACCACATCCCTGTTTTTCAACTTTTTTGTCAGGACAACCCATATTGATATCGATGCCATCAAAACCAAGTTCGACGGCCAGGTGTGCAGCATAGGTCATATATTCTGGTGTACGTGTAAAAAACTGTGCAACGACTGGACGCTCACCCTCGCTAAAGGCCAATTTTTGCAACAGAGCTTTCTTGCCTTCAACGGGCGCTCGTGCCAATCCATCAGCAGAGGTGAATTCGGTCCAAAAAATATCAGGGCGCTTTGCTTCTTCGGCAAGTAGACGCCGAAATGCAGAATCGGTTACATCCTCCATGGGAGCGAGTGCAAAAAAGGGTCGAGGCAATTTTTCCCAGAAAGAATCCACGAAAACATAGTACCACAGACTATTGACATATGAAAGTAATATGTTAGATTCCTTTGCAGACTGAATGAAAGAAAAGAAGGTAGCCACATGGGCATCGTTCTTCCGTTCCCCCTGCGCAATGCGCGTCGGTCTGCAACGCGCCTGCGCGCCGTACAGCCGTCCTCGAACCGCATCGAGACCGAAAATCTCAAGGGAAAATATGAGGTTCTCGCCATCACGCGCACGGGGCACGAATCGCTCCTCGCAGTGAAAGTGCGTCAACACACCACCGTCGCCCACGCGAACGCCAACGAGCGTCAGGTGATGGTCCTCGCCGGCACGACCCCGCTCCGCGAAGGAGCCAAGATTTGGCTCACTCGCGTCAGCTTCGGCGAGTCCATCGTGTATCTGCCAGAGTAAAGGGTATTTACCCTATATTGTGTCTTCGCTCGGAGAAAATAAGAGTACGCTTCGCTCCCTCTCACTTTGCTCCTCGCTAGCCACAGTAAATTTCGGCCCCGCGACATCGCGGGGCCGCTTGACACCCCATCAGTTCCACCTAGGATTCAAGCAGACAAGAAGGAGAAGCCCAATGATGAACGATTATGCATGTGATGCCTTCTTCGCGGAAATGGGTCGTCTCGCGCTCGAGTTTGACGATGTCATGCTCAAAACCCGCTACAGCGACCATATGCCGACCGATGTAAGTCTTGAAAGCGCATTCTCGCGCACCGTAAAGCTCAAGATTCCTGTCGTCAGTGCCGCGATGGATACCGTCACAGAATCAAAGATGGCAATTGCACTTGCAAAGTTGGGTGGCATCGGTGTCATCCATCGCAATCTGTCTCCTGAAGAGCAAGGTCTCCATGTACATAGTGTAAAGCGTCATTTGAACGGCCGCATCGAAAAACCGATCACTGTCTGTGAGACCGAAACGATTCAGGAAATCCTAAATCGCCGCAAAGCTATGAAACATTCGTTCCACAGCTTCCCCGTCATCAACAACTACGGAAAAGTGGTTGGCATTCTCACCAGTAATGATTTTGACTTTTGCGAAAATCCGAACGCGCTCGTGAAAGATGTGATGACTGCCGGACTGGTCAGCGCGAGTCCCGCAATGACTCTAGCCGATGCACTTACCCACATGCGCACCTACAAGAAAAAGGTGTTGCCGCTGGTTGATTCCGACGGACTTTTGCATGGCATGTATGTCTTCTCGGATGTGCGTCGAATCATCCATGGCTCGTCGCCGATGTTTAATCTTGATCAAAACGGACGCCTACGAGTCGCCGCGGCAATCGGAGTCGGTGACGACGCGCGTAAGCGCATGGAGCATTTCCCTGCCGATTTGGACGCCGTTGTTATCGACACGGCCCACGGCGATACGAAGGCCGCGCTTGAGACACTGAAATTCATCAAGCGGAGCGGTGCAGCCTGCGATGTCATTGTAGGTAATGTGACCGAAGCTGATTCAGCAATGCGACTCATCTACGCCGGTGCTGATGGAATCAAAGTGGGCCAAGGTCCCGGGTCCATTTGCACCACACGCATCGTTGCCGGTGTGGGCTGTCCTCAGCTCACTGCGGTATACCAATGCGCAAAGGCCGCTCGCGCCAGTATGACACCCGTCTGCGCAGATGGTGGCATTGTGACTTCAGGCCACATCCCCAAGGCAATCGGTGCAGGTGCATCATGCGTGATGCTCGGTCGGCTTCTTGCCGGTTGTGACGAATCACCGGGAGAAGTGGTCGTTCATCACAACTCCCGCGTCAAGAAATACCGTGGTATGGGATCACTTGGCGCCATGCAAGAACGCGGTGGTCGTGAACGCTACGACCAGGGCGACACACCAGCAAACAAATTGGTACCTGAAGGTATCGAAGGCGCCGTCCCCTATACAGGATCACTCGAGACGGTCTTGCACCAATTACTCGGAGGTCTCCGGGCCGGCATGGGATACACTGGTGCGCGCGATATTTCTGAATTGCAGTATGTTGCCGACTTCCACCGCATCACGCCCGTGGGTCTTCAAATTTCCCACCCGCATGATGTAATGATGGTTAGTGACGCGCCGAATTACACACGCAGATAACAGAAGCCGACTGGGTCCCCAGTCGGCTTCTTCTTGCCTTGCAGAGAAAATGTGGTGGTGTAAAGTGGACCTAGACAGGAGATCTATTATGTGGCCGATGGACGACAAAAAGGCGGTTGCAAGACGGAAAAACGCCATTTCCAAGCTCCAAGAGCAGGTACGCAATGTGCCGTGCAGAGACCCTCGCTTCCGAGCCTTTATAAAGTTGGCAATGTTCATGCAGGCACACCCCAAGGAAGTCACCTCAATGCTTGACGAATTCGCATATCAAATCGCTCGATCTGACGATGACGACGATCTGAAGTTCCTCGAGCAATTTTTCCCACAACTCGACGCAACGCGTGAAGCGTCGAATCAGCGGGATCTACTATGGACCGGTGGCGCCCCTGATTACCCAGACGAGAGGTGAAGGCGACACACGATGTCGTCTTTTTCTTGTCTATTTTTTCACTCTCGCAATTTGTAATATACGCGTGTGCCAAAACGCAGATCAACATACTCGAGCTTCTGGCGTTGAGTCCGCACTGTTTCAGACGCGAGTGCGATTTTTGCGTACTCAGCAAGCACGAGTGGTGATTGTTCAAAGCGCATAAGAAAGCGAATACCGTCCGCGCGTTCAATTTGGTATTCATCTGCGTTTACCATAACAATACGCGTGCTCGGGGCACCAGCTTCAGAAAGAAGGTGTGCAGTTTGAATCATAGTTGCGTAGTGAGTCGGTACCACATGTGAGCGAAGTGGGTTTTCTGTGGCAATAGGTATACCGGAAATTTCAAGACTCCCCTCCAAAGAAACTTCGTCCCCGCGCGCAAAAATATAACCACCATCATCTACGGCATAGCAAGGCCCTTGCATGCACACATGAGCAACGGGGGAACGCTCCTCGATTTTCACCGTAATCGCTCGCTCGCTCAGTGAGGCTATACGCACATTCACCGCGCGAATGCGTGGAAAATCTGCAACCAGACGCGCGCGTATAGCTGAGGTCGAGTAAAAAGCGATGCTTGATGGTGATAATGGTTGAAAGCCGGAACCGCCAAGCGCCTGCTGTGTAGCTCTTTCTAGTAGACCTGCATCCAGAGTACTATTTCCCTCTATGCGAATCTGAGTAACGCGCATTTCTTCTTGATACGAATACCAGCTAATCCACACAAAGAGCGCAAGGCCAATGCAAGCACCGACGGAAAACGATACAGATCGAACGCGCCGTTTCCGCTTCCCCAGTCGCTCATCAGGTAAGCCGCGGCCACGCGAGGTATCACCTGTCCACGCGGATGGATCGCGTCGAGAATGCACCCGCACTGGATTGTTAGCCTTTTTTGATGACATCTTTGCCCATATAAGGCCGGAGGACTTCCGGAATGGTAATCGAGCCATCGGCGTTCTGGAAATTTTCTATAAGAGATACGAGAATGCGCGGTGTCGGTGCGGCAGTACTGTTGAGTGAGTGTACGAAGCGCATTTTTCCATCTTTGTCTTTGTAGCGAGTATTGAGGCGACGGGTTTGAAAATCGTGGAAATATGATGCTGAACTGATCTCGCGATACTTTTCCTCACCAGGTACCCACAATTCGATATCGAATTTCTTTACTTGCCCCAATCCCAGGTCGCCACCACAATTTGCGACTGTGTGATAGGGGATATTCATGCTCTCGATAAACTCTTCGGTGTTGCGATTGATCCATTCGTGCCATTTTACGGATTCTTCGTGGCTTGCCTCACACAAGATGACTTGCTCCCACTTGTAGAATTCGTGCACGCGGATGAGGCCTTTTACATCTTTGCTGTGCGCACCTGCCTCACGCCGGAAACATGGCGAGAATCCGATAAACCTGATCGGGAGTTGCGACGCGTCAATGACTTCGTCCATGTAGTAGCCCATTGTGGCCACCTCTGCGGTGCCAGCCAAATACTCACCATCTTGTGTCTTGTAAAGATCTTCTTCACCCTGTGGCAGATACCCGCTACCAAAGAAAGATTCTTTGCGAACGAGCGACGGCACGATCATCGGAGTAAAATCTTTTTTCAGGAAAAAGTCTTGTGCATATCGCCACAAAGCCCAACTGAGGCGCGCACCGTCGTTCTTGAGAAAATAGCCACGGAAACCTGATACCTTGGCACCACGATCAAAATCGGCCATATCGTGCAACAACATCAAATCGACATGACTCTTGGGCGTGAAGTCGAACTTTGTTTTTTCGCCCCATGCCTTTACTTCTTGGTTGTCGGCATCGTCGTCGCCTTCAGGAACTGACATATCAGGAATGTTTGGCACCCGTACCATCAGCGCACGCCAGTCCTCAAGCACGTGCTTAAGCTCTTCCTCTTCTTTCTTGCCTGCTTCTTTAATCTTTTGCATCGCGATGATGCGCTGCTGACGATCAACTTCGTTGATAGCTCCGGCTATATCGTTGCTCGCGGCGTTTTGTTCTGCTCGTTTTGCTTCAATGCTGGTCTGCAAGGCTTTTCGTCGGTCGTCAAGGATGATAAGGGCATCAATATCGATTTCGAGGTGCTTCTTTTTTGCACCCATGATGATGACATCTTTGTTTTCGCGGATGAATTTTATGTCGAGCATAGTATGATTGTAGCGTGGAATATCCCATCATTCAATTGCAAAGCTCTGGATTCCCTGAGCTTATTTCCGAAATCCCCGAACCACCCACACAGATTTTTGTCCGCGGCACACTTCCAACCACGGAAAAAATGCTCGCTGTTGTGGGTTCGCGGAAATGCAGTGCGTATGGACGAGCGGCATGCGAAAAAATCATTGCAGGTCTGGCAGGACACTCCGTGACAATTGTCTCCGGACTTGCGCTCGGTATTGACGCGATTGCCCATCGCGCTGCACTTTTGGCTAACCTCCCCTGCTTGGCAGTACCAGGATCCGGGCTCGAGTGGGATGCGCTCTATCCTTCTACAAATCGCTCACTGGCACAGGCAATACTCGCAAAAGGTGGTGCACTACTTTCTGAATTTGATCCATCCCAGCGCGCGGCACAATGGACATTCCCAAAAAGGAATCGCGTTATGGTTGGCCTTTCTCATGCAGTACTCTTGATAGAGGCCGAGGAGCGCTCGGGCACGCTTATCACTGCTCGCCTTGCCGCAGAATATAATCGCGACCTGCTTGGTGTTCCCGGCTCCATTTTTTCCGCAAGCTCAGTGGGTGTACACCAATTTTTGAAACTGGGTGCACGGATGGTTACCTCAGCCACAGATGTCTTGGACACGCTCGGCCTCAAGGCAGATGAACAGCAAGCCGAGATGATTGACATGTCTGATCTCACACCTGAAGAGCAGAGGGTGTTTACTGCCGCGCGCACCGCGACTTCACGCGAGGAATTAGTAGCCGCAAGTGGCCTTTCAGCACACGATGCGTCAATCGCACTTTCTCTCCTTGAAATCAAGGGGCTCATTCGCGAACGCATGGGGCAGATTGAAATCACGGCGAACGCTGTGTAGTTGCGCTAGAGTGCGAATTCGCTTTTGTAACCCCCTCACACCCCGAATAGGGAGCCACTTTGATAACTTTCCTCGCAATGACCGTCCATGAGAAGGTCTGACCTTCTCATTTTTGCAACCCCTCGCCCCAAAAACCCATGTGGGACTTACGAAGTCCCACATTTGGAGTATAGGTATTGACAATCTATACAGACATGTTACATTCTCGATCGGCTCGTTGGCGACCTCTCACCCGATATCCCCTACTCGCTGTGACGAAATGAAATTGAAATCTTGCCATCAACACGGGCGACATAGGCCCGCAAGAAATGCCGGCGACTATGTCGCCGGCATCTTTCTTCTTCAAACACTATTTTAAATGGTATATTTTTGAAACTATGTCATCGTTCGCTGTATAACCTATGAAGCTCGTCATTGTTGAATCACCCTCAAAGGCGAAGACAATCGAAAAATACCTTGGCAAAGGTTTTTCCGTGCGCGCATCTGTTGGTCACATTCGTGATTTGCCTAAGAGCAACAAGAACGCCATCGATATCGAAGGTGGTTTTATTCCGCAGTATCAAATTGTAAAAGGTAAGGAGAAAGTTATCGACTCGCTGGCCGAGCTTGCCGAGTCTGCGACCGAAGTTCTTCTCGCGACCGACCCCGACCGAGAAGGTGAGGCTATTGCATGGCACTTGGCAGAGGCATTGAAGTTGAAAAAGCCGAAACGCATCGTTTTCCACGAAATCACCGAGCGCGCTATCCAAGAGGCGGTTGCCCACCCCCGAGCAATTGACCAAAAATTGCGTCATGCCCAGGAGGCGCGCCGCGTTCTTGATCGCTTGTTTGGCTATGATCTCTCGGGACTGGTGTGGCAAAAAGTACGCTATGGACTTTCAGCCGGCCGTGTACAGTCTCCCGCTCTCCGCATTATCATGGAGCGCGAGCGCGAGATTCGAGCCTTCATCCCCGACGATTTTTGGGTAATACGCGCCGAGCTCGACACTGAAAAAAAAGAGCGCATTAGCGCCGAGTGTCTCGAAGAACCAAAGACCGCACAGGAGGCGGAACGAATTCTTTCAGCCGCCCACACAAAAAACTGGAAAGTTGCTTCCGTGGAAGAAAAAGCACAGCGACGATCCGCTCGCGCACCATTTACTACTTCCACTTTGCAGCAGACTGCCAGCACTCGATTTGGATTCACTCCATCACGCACTATGCGCGTGGCGCAAAAGTTGTACGAGGCCGGGCACATCACCTACATGCGCACCGACTCGACAACTCTCTCCAATGATGCGATGACCGCCATACTTCATGTGGTGAAGACAGAATATGGCGAGAAGTACGCCGAGATGCGCCAGTACAAAACCAAGAGCAAATCCGCACAGGAAGCACATGAGGCGATCCGCCCGGCGCACATGCACAAACACAGCGCCGGCGCGAATGATGAACAGAGAAATCTCTATGAGCTTATTCGCAACCGCACGCTCGCCAGCCAGATGAAGGATGCTGAGATTATGCGTACTACCATTCACGCTGACACTACAGTCGCGCAAGTGCCACTGTTTGCGGCGCACGGCTCGCGGATTATGTTTGACGGATGGCTAAAAGCCGATCCAGACGCCGCGGGCGAGGATGTGATTTTGCCAAAAATACTCGTTGGCGACACTCTGACACTTGTGGAGGCAACCAGTGAAGCAAAGCAGACCCAACCTCCAGGGCGTTACAGCGAAGCTGGATTGGTGAAAGAGCTTGAAAAGCGAGGTATTGGCCGGCCTTCTACATACGCCAGTATCGTTTCGACCCTCTACGATCGCGGCTATGTCGAACGCGATGGCAAAGCACTTAAACCAACCTACACCGGCGATGTAGTGAGCTCTTTTATCGAGGAACATTTTGCCGACTACATCAGCGACTCATTTACATCAGAAATGGAAAACGAGCTTGATGAAATAGCCGGAGGTGAACGCGAGTACAAAAAGACACTCAAAGATTTCTATACACCATTCACCAAGGCAATCAAAAGCAAAAAGAAAATAGAAAAAATCACCAACATGGGCCCTGCGCCCGAAGAATTCCTCTGCCCCACCTGCAATGGTGAGATGGTGTACAAACTTTCAAAAAATGGACGCTTCATGAGCTGTAAGAAGTTTCCTGAATGCATTGGCGCACGAAAAGAAGACGGCACCCTTATCGAGCCTCCGAAAGGTTTGGGCGAAGCGTGTCCGGAATGCAAAGAAGGAGAGCTCACCGAACGCGAAGGGCGGTTCGGTCGCTTCGTCACCTGCTCTCGGTACCCTAAATGCAAATTTGTAAAACGAGATGCTCTTCAAAATACCACGGGTATCAAGTGCGCCATCTGCAAAGAAGGCGAGATGGTTGAAAGGCGAGGTCGCTTTGGGCCATTCTTTTCGTGCTCACGGTATCCAGACTGCAAAAGCGCCATGAAAGCGAAACCGACTGGTGCTATCTGCCCCGAATGTTCCTCCCTCATGATGGAGGGGACCAAAACAATTCCTGAGCGATGCAGTAACAAAGCATGTCCTATGCACAATCCTCACAAGATTGAACAAAAGAAATAGCCCTGCAGAATCGCAGGGCTATTTTTAGAAAGTGCCACACATCGACCAGTTGCCGCAACACGGACACTGGCCATCTGAGTCACTCTGAAAACCACATCCCGAGGTTGAGCATCTGAAGCGTGACACCTCAGGCTTTTCCGATTCGACAACCATCTTGTGGCTGAGCATGTACTCTTTGTATAAGTCAGGGCGTTCGCGCCTGAGCTCATCTGCTGACTCGAAGACCATGTCTTCGATCATGATGCACGACATGATGGATATCGGCCTTTCCTTGCTCGCACGCCGTGTAATCAAAGCGGCTATTGCCGTAGCCGCTGCGGCACCCACACTCATGAATGGCACTGGCGCGGCATGCCGGTTATCGTCAGCGCGACGAAACGCCTCCCTAACAACGAATGTCTTTGGTTCGTCGGGATGTGTGCGCCGTACACGAAGCAATTTTGCTCGCGCATACTCGGCCGACTTGAATATGTCAGTCATGTTCCCTCGCTTGAACCTATTGCCAATGAGAGTATGATACGCAGTATGCTCAGTGTCAAATCATGTAACGACATCCTCAAGGAGGCGCCCTACCTAGATGACGCGGGTCGTGAACTTATAAAGCGCGCGTATCTTTTTGCTGAAAAAGCGCACACAACACATACACGCTACTCGGGCGAACCTTATTTTGTGCACCCGGCGCAGGTAGGTTTTTCACTTGCTCATGTGGGTATGGATGCACATACAATAGCCGCCGGGCTATTGCACGACACTATCGAAGACGCCGATGTTACCCCAAGCGATATGGCGAAAGAATTTGGGCCTGAGGTTCTCGACCTGGTTGAAGGGGTGACCAAGCTGGGATCCCTTAGATACCAGGGGCTCGAACGACATGCCGAAAGCCTGCGGAAATTGTTTGCCGCAACAGCAAAAGACATCCGCGTTCTCATCGTTAAATTAATGGACCGTTTGCATAATGCCCAGACACTGGCTCATGTGCCTGAACAAAAACGAAAACGCATTGCGCTCGAGACACTCGATATTTACGCTCCTATAGCCGATCGTCTGGGAATGAGTGTCGTGAAGAGTGAGCTGGAAGATGCGGCTTTTCCCTATGCACTGCCGGAACAGTACAAACGCGTGCGCGATCTTTTGAAAGAACGAGGCAGTGAGACAGAACAACGCCTTGAGAAAACCGAGAAAGGCCTCAAACGCGCCCTCGCGCAGACTGGTATTCGTGACTTTCGCACCGAGTCACGGAAAAAAGGTTTCTATAGCCTCTTTCGAAAGTTGGAGCGCAAGGAGTGGGATATCACCAAGATCCATGACATCATCGCACTGCGAGTCATCGTGCATACCATCGCCGAATGTTACACCGTGCTGGGTATTGTGCATGGCGAGTGGCGCCCCGTGCCTGGAAAGATCAAGGACTACATTGCATTCCCAAAACCAAATGGGTATCAAAGTATTCACACCACCATTTACACCGGAGACGGCGGTACACTCGAGATTCAAGTGCGTTCAGAAGCGATGCACCGCGAAGCGCAATTTGGTATTGCCGCACACTTTAGCTATAAAGAGGCTACGGGGCATCATGGCAAGGCGGTTGGCAAAGGTATCGACTGGGTACGCCAACTCATGCCAGAAGTGGGTATGGATACTAAAGCTCCAAAAAGCGCACGCGACATGAGTGCACCACAATGGGTCAAGGAGCTCGCTGAAGTCCGCGAGATATCATCTGATTCTGAAGAATACCTCGAGGACATCAAAACCGATTTTTTCACCCATCGCGTGTTTGTCTTTACCCCAAAGGGGGATGTCATCGACCTCCCCATTGCCGCCACACCTATCGACTTTGCTTATGCTATTCACTCAGATATTGGCAACCACATTGCCGGCGCAAAGGTGAACGCAAAAATGGTGTCACTGGACACTGAACTTCACAACGGCGACATTGTAGAAATCATCACCAAGAAGTCGAGCCGACCTAACAAAAAATGGCTGGATATGGCAAAAACTACCATGGCGAAAAAGCATATCCGCACTGCACTCATCCAACAACGATGATACGGGACAGTTTCTAATTCCAACGAGGCTATTTAATCTTTTTGAGTGATGGGAGAATTTGGTTTCCAACCATTTCAATTGTCTTTCCAAACGAGTCTAGGTTGTCTGTTGCATCGACAATAATGTAGGCACCTTCTGATCCGCCGATGATGGGCTCGGGTATTAGATAGACGGCATGCATACCCGTCCACGGCTCCTGACCTTCGGCCTCAATGCGTTTGTGGCTTGCAAAGACATATACTCCGTTTACCGGCTGATCTTCTTGGATAGTTTCCCCGCTATTTTCCAAATTGGATCGCACCACATTCGCAAATGCATCGAGGCCTAATTCGTTGGTTACACGCCACACATACACCCCAGCGAGAACCGGGTCAGAAGGGACAACCGTCTCAGATTCGCTCAAAAAAGCGACGAAGTCGGAGCTTGGCTCTTCCAAGGCTTGGGTTGTGGTGGCAATCCATCCTTTTGGATACTGCAGCGTGAGCCCTCGTACATCATCAGTAAATGTCTGTGTCTCGCTCACGGCAATTACGGTCTCGGGTACCGAATTGTCGGCTTGTATTCCGGATGCCAGACCGTTCCATGAAAGTAAGAAGAAAAATTCTGCAACAATAATACCGATGGTGATAAAAATCAGCACCACCCCTACCAAGAACCCTCCTGTATGATTTTCTCGTTGTGGTAGAGGTGACATATATTAGAGACCGCTTTGCGACGCAGGGGTTCCAAACAAGGCGTGACGCAATTGTCCGGCAAGCCCGTCTGCCTCTTTCAGAAACAGTCCTTCAATAGTAATAGAACTGTTCGTTTTAATTGGCGCACCCTTGCCTTGCACAACCACGACAGTCGCGGCATTCTCGATCTGGACATCGGCAATCCCTAAAATTCTATCAATCACGCCTTGTTTGACGACAATATTTTGCACAACACTGTACGGCATGTGCTTTTCCTCGACAGTCAGGATACCGACGCGCTGTTCAATGAATTCGTCAGTAAACTGATACCGATAGTGCATCACCCACAATGAAAGCTTGATAAATTGCCAGATGATAAACAAGCCGGCAAGGCCTACAAAACTCCAGATGAAAAGACTATGTGCGTTGGGTGAAAGCATGGTTACAAAACTAGTGCCATCATCATCGCTTGCTCCAAAGAAAATTACGAAATACCAAAGCGGCAATGAGAAAGCGATCTGCAAGAAAGTTTTAAGTAGTTCACCCACATACCACTCCTTGGTAAGCGGGTAGCGGTCCCGACTGATTTCCTTAAGCGTCGCGAGTGCGACTGGATTACGGATACCTCCGGTTGAGATTGAACTAGAGACACCAGTCTGCGCCCCTTGTTGTTGTACTTGTGTAGCACCGCGCCGCAATGATTCAAGGAGAAACACTTTCATCTGTTCGGCATGCTCGAACGAAAGCCCGTCAATGTGTGCTTCCATCGAGGATGTGGCTGTTGCGCTAGCTACATGCACATCGTAAATACCAAACAACAAGTCGAGTATGTCTTGGTCCACATATACATCTTGGATTTTTTGATACTGCACATGAATCTCAGCTGGAGCAAACACACCTTTTTTGATGGTGAGAAAATCGGCATCGGCCGAATAATAATACAATTTTATGTATGTCCAATGATACCAATACATCAGCAGTAGATAGAGTGTCGTGAACACAATGAGTGTGTACCCGATCCATTTAAGAAAGTCGATGTCGGGGTCCTCGGTAAACGCAACGAGTGCTAAAATGCCGCCCGCTAAAATGTAACAAAACACCCCAAAAATCAGACTAGAAAGAAATTTTTTCCAAAATTTACGCGTTACTGAAAGTGGAAACCGTGTCTGTAGCTCGGAAACAGGGCCAGAAGGTGCAAACATAGTTGTCATTAAATCATGTGCTGGGCGGCACCAGCAAAAAATCGCATGAGGGTGGGGATAGCACTCTCCCTCTAAAGGCTGAAGTTCCTCATCGAGTACAGATCCTCATCGGGTGGCGCTTCCGGTTCGACCACATTGGGTATCGTTGGAGTCGGCTCGGCATAGTCACCAACAAAGGCTGGCTGTTGTGTTCCCAGCTGAGAACCAATCATGCTCAGAAGCGCAGCCAGGTCTTCTTGTGAAAAGAAGTCTATAAGAACTTTGCCTCCTTTCTCTCGCTTCTCAATCCGTACGCGAGTACCCAGCTTTTCTGTGAGTGCCTTTTCGATACTGAGCATCTCTGGAGGAAGATCGATTTTGCGCGCGCGATCGACAGCAATGCGTCGTGCGATAAGCTCGGATTCACGGACGGTCATTTTTTTGTCGACTATTTCTTTGAACAGGACGCTCTGTTCTTCGATACGCTCGGAAAGCATCAAAAGCGGTCGTGTGTGCCCTTCGGTAATTTCGCCATTCGACAATGCGTTCTGCATATCAGTAGGCAAAAGAAGAATGCGCAAGGTGTTGGATACATACTCGCGACTCTTCCCCACTTTTGTGCCAATCTCGTGATGCTTGAGACCAAATTGGTCATACAATTGCTGGAATGCCTTGGCACGATCAACAGGATTCAAGTCTTCCCGTTGAAGATTCTCGATGATCGCCAGTTCGAGCTTCATTTTGTCGGTGTCTTCTTGGGCCCGGATTACCACAGGAACCTGTGTGAGGCCCGCAAGCTTTGACGCGCGTAGTCGTCGTTCTCCGGCAATGAGCTCATACTCGACAAAGATGCCCTCTTCGGGTCGTTCGATTTCTTTGCGAGTGACTGTCAACGGCTGAAGGACCCCGTACTGTCGGATAGAGTCGGCAAGGGATGTCAAGTTGGCCTCATCAAAATGTTTGCGTGGTTGAAAAGGATTTGGCTTGATGCGATCGACTTCCACCCAAAAGATGGAGTTGCTGTAGTAGTGTTGTGGTTTTTCATCTGGCATCGCACCAGTATATCATGTGCTCTTTTCTTCCAATGGAGGTTCTGGCACAGGTGGATTTTTTAACGAAAGAAGCCACTGGGAAAGTAGTATTGCTATGAGAAGCCAGTACATGCCCACCAGATACCCGCCCAGAACATCGCTCAGATAATGAACGCCAAAGTAGACTCGGCTAAACCCGACCGCAAGCACTGTAAGTAACCCGAGAAAGGCAACAAGGAACTTGTAAATCTGACTCTGGGCGCGACTAATTAAGAAGTACATTAAAAATCCGTAAAATACCATTGCCACAGTTGCGTGCCCACTGGGAAATGAAAAAGAGTTTTCTACGAACAACGAAATGTCGGGGCGGGGTCTTTGAACATACTCCTTAACAATAACGCTAAAGATCGTACTTCCCACAACAGAAATCCAGAGTGGAAAAATGTATGTCCTGTTGTGCCACAAATACAAAGCCAAAGAAGCCACTACAGTGGCTGCAAGGATGAATCGTACATCCGCCAGTAAAGTGACACCCGTAAAAATATAGGTCGCTATATCCGAGTCCCGCAATGCAAGCACCATGTGGGAAAAATAATAATCCATCTCTCTCAAGACTTCCCAAGCGACCTGCATAAATGGCATGAGTGTTTCTATGAAAACATGGTAGCACGGGGAAAAGGCGTCATAAATGCCTTGTGGCAGCATCAATACCTGTATAAAATGGCTATGGGGCGAGTGTCGGAATGGTAGACGACCGCGACTCAAAATCGCGTGGCTGTAAGGCCGTGAGGGTTCGAGTCCCTCCTCGCCCACATCTCAAAGAAAACTGTCGGTTTAATAAGACTGTTATCGCTTTCAAAAAAGTGAAACCTGTGAAATTGCCGTACTAAATTAAGCATGGTATGGTCTCGCTGGAAAAGAGAGGTGAGACATGCGCTCATTCAATCAGCTTCTACATGCACAATGGCGCGCAGGACGCGTCCTCTGTATCGCTCTGGATCCTGTGCCAGGCAAAATCCCACCACACATCACGCTAAATGCTCCCGAGTGCGGTGAGGCATCACTTGTTTTCAACACTGAAATCATCGATGCGACTGCCGACTTTGCCGCGGCATATAAACTCAACAGCGCGTATTACGAGGCGATGGGACGCACTGGGTGGAACGCACTTGTACGCACCGTAGGCTATATCCAGGGGCGCTACCCCAGAATTCCCATCATTCTTGACGCCAAACGCGGTGATGTACTGCACACCAGCGAGCGATATGCCGAGGCGGCGTTCAAACGAATTGGTGTAGATGCGGTGACGGTACACCCCTATTGTGGGCGAGCAAGTCTTGAGCCGTTTCTGTCACGCCCAGACAAAGGCGTATTTGTGCTCTGCCGGACATCGGATGATAGCGCTCTCCAAACCATGTTGGTGCAGTCACCGTATGCGAAAAAGCCGATCCCGTTTTTTGCTCATGTCGCACATGATGTAGCAGCTCAGTGGAATCAAAATGGTAATTGTGGGCTTGTCGTAGGTGCCACCCACGCCGCCGATATCCTGACGGCAGACTTGGCGAGTGGAAATAGCTTGCCGTTGCTTGTTCCTGGTGCAGGCGCCCAAGGTGCTGACCTACGCGAAGCGCTTCGGCCGCTTCCTTTTTCTAGCACTAGGAAATTTCTGCTTGTGTCAGGTCGAAGCATCATCTATGCATCACCTGACCGAGACTTTGCCCTCAAGGCACACGAAGCCGCTCACAGATTGCACAACGAAGTGCATACGCACTTAGCTGGATTTCTTTGCGGATGAGACGGGCGCCCTTTTGGGGCGCCTTTTGACAAAAGAGCTTCGTCTGTAAGACTGCACCGAGATAAGGAGACGATCATGAATGACATGGTGCGTGGAACGCAAAGCGGGTGGCTAGCCACCCTGAAGAAAATCGGAGCAATTTGGCAGTTCAGCCCGAATTCACCAGTGCATGCCGAACTTACTTCAGGAAAGCATAGTGACCTGTTTGTAAACATGTCGATGCTTATTTCATATCCATATTTTCTTGAGGATGCATGCGCGGATCTTCTTTCTAAAGGAGGTCTTGCCGCTGAGTATCGCGATGATTTGTGGTTTGTCGGGGGTGAACGCGGCGCGGTGACTCCTGCCCACGAATGCGCCAGGCAGATATGCGCACGGGTTGCATTTGCGGAAAAAGTCGACACTCAGATGCAAATTCGTCGGTTCAAGCTCGGTCGCGATGATCCGGCATACATCATCGAAGATGTCCTCACTACTGGTGGCACAGCAAGGAAAGTGCTCGCCGCCATCGAGAGGACCGAGGCCAGGGTCATGTCGCCTATTCTGGCACTGGTAAATCGTAGTGGTAAGACGACTGTCGATCTTGTCCCACCGATATATCCCTCAATCCGACAATATCCCATCGTGTCACTGGTTGAAGTGCAGGGTCGCGAATGGAATCCGCATGAATGTCCACTTTGCAAAGGTGGCTCGCGAGCCCTAAAGCCGAAAGAGCATTGGAAGCAGTTCTTTCCCGGATAGCAAAAGGCGCCCGCTAGTTGGGCGTCTTCTTCATGTGAGTCTTCTATGAAGGTCAGACCTTCGCAGAGTGGTTTTACGAAAAAATTGACAAATGACTGTTCTTCTGATACAGTGTAGTTCGTGTAAGAACCCTAGAAAAACCCCTAAAGCCGAGGAAGGACCATCATGGCTAAGCCCAAGAAAGCACTGCCCGACGAGGGGTACACGCTGGTCACCTGTTTTGTCAACAACTCGGGCGATGCCCGGAAGATGTCGAAGGAGTTGAAGGAGGCCATTAGTAGCACGGTCGCGGCCTTTCGCGATAAAGGAGAGGAGGGCTGCCTCCTTCGGTCTGTCTCCTTTGCGAACAAGAAGGCGGGCCCCGCCCCCAAGCGCGCGCGGTGCAAGAAGAAGGCAAGCTGACGCGCGCCCACTGCATACCGCCACAAGGGCCACCTGTTCTATACAGGTGGCCCTTTCGTTGGGTTTTCTTTTTCTACACACTAGCGTAGGTTATATATATGCAACGGATTATCGTCATAGTCGGTCCGACCGCATCGGGGAAAAGCGATTTGGCGGTTGCATTGGCGAACCGCTTCGATGGCGAAGTTATTTCTGCTGATTCACGCCAAGTGTATAGAGGTCTGGATATAGGCACGGGTAAAATTACTCAATCAGAAATGCGCGGCATCCCCCATCACCTTCTAGATGTCGCTTCACCATCGCGTGTTTTCACTGCACATGATTTTGCAAAGCACGCTCGCCGTGCAATAACTGAAATTGCAGCCAGAGGCCACACCCCCATCATCGCAGGTGGCACTGGGTTTTACATTGACGCCCTTGTCGGACGCATTGCGCTCGCGCCCGTAAAAATCGACAAAGCTTTGCGAAAAAAGCTGGATGGAAAGACTACAAAACAACTCCTTGCCCTCCTTAGGCGCCGCGACAAAGTGCGAGCAGAGGCAGTCGTCGCGAAAAACGAGATGAACAACCGCCACCGCCTCATTCGCGCTATCGAAATTTCATACACGAAAAAAATGTCTGCACACGCACATCCTACGCCGGCATACGACATTCTTTGGATTGGCATCAAACCAAACCCGCAAATTTTAAAAGAGCGCATCCGCCTGCGCCTTACACAGCGCCTCGATGCAGGCATGACTACCGAGGGTGAACATCTTCACGCGAGCGGTCTTTCCTACAAACGCATGGAAGCGCTCGGCCTTGAGTATCGCTATCTTGCGCTTTTCCTGCAGAAAAAAATAACGCGAGGGGAGCTTGTCGAACAACTGTCGGCAAAAATATGGCAGTATGCTCGGCGCCAAACTACCTACTGGAAACGAAATACCGCTATTCATTGGTTGCCTCTCCAAAAGACTGCTGATATGGTTGCGCAAGCACAGAAAGTTTTGTCGGAGCTATGGTGATGAACGCATACCTACTTGCGCTTGAAATCGAACCAGTCAATGTCGGCACAGGGTACTCAAGCCTACCCTTGCACTGCACCATTATGCATTGGTTCCTTTCTTTGAAAGGCCTAAACGCCATCGTGGATGCGACCAAAGATATCATTACGATGTCACGACCAATTACATTGGTGTCAAAACGATCAGTTCTTTTTGGACCCAACAGCGATGTTCCTGTAAACATACTGGCTCGCAATGAAGCGCGCGACCTACTACATCTCAAGCTCTTTCGTGCACTGAATGGAATCGGTGTAGTCTACACCGAACCTGGATATGTTGGCGACGGGTACTCTGCGCATGTGACGACACAGAAAGGAGGAGCTTTCGCACCCGGTACTTCGCATGTGGCCAAGTCTGTTTATTTGGTCGAGGCACTACCAGATGGAGTGCCACCCACGCGGTACATCGGGGCACGCCTTTGTTTTTCTGAATGACCCGAAGCCCCTTAGGGGGCTTTTTCTCTAGATGGCTGATTCTATTCAACATCCATCAGGTCGAGCAGTTCCAAAAGTGCCTGTGGAAATTCGGTAAATCCTTCACTGCGATTAAAATGTCCGCCGTTGGGGATGGTGACCAAGCGGGCACCCAATTTGTCTCGAAATACTTCGCCATGCCAAGCGGGCACATATTTGTCGTTGTCAGATTGAATCGCCACAATCTGTTGCAGTGAGGCACGACGCGCCCGCCTAAAATCTACCGGGCATGAGAAAAAATTGTTTAGCTCGGGAAATCCTATTCGTTCAGAAAATCCCGCAACAAATACAGCACCTCCGACCCGGACACCCTCGGGCAAGCTTTCAAGGTAGCGCAGAATAGTGACGCATCCCAGACTATGGCCAATAAGAAATGTATCTTCTTCTGGCTCACCGATAGTTGCTCGCAAATGCACCAACCACTCGGATTCTCTCGGGAGTTCAGAATTCGGCATCGCAGGCACTTCCGTCTGTACCCCACGCGTTTCAAGCTCGGACTTGAGCCAGGGAAACCAGTTTGAAGTTGGCTTGCCCTCCCACCCGTGAACAATGATGACTTTTTTCATGGCGGGCCCACGAGGACTCGAACCTCGGACTTTCGTTTTGGAGACGAAAATTTTACCACTAAACTATAGGCCCATATTTTGTCAAAAATCCACGGCCAATGGCCAGAACCTGACGCATAATCATCTTATCATTGTAGACGACTTGGATACAGCCCTGATACCCCTCGCGCAAACTTTGTCTGCTTTCGATTTTAATATAGGGCCGCATAAATTGCTTCAAAGAGATGCCTGTTACTTCAGACCAAAATTTGGTCTGAGCCCTAGCATTGTGGTACCCATGCAAGTGAATGCATGCCCGGAACTTTGACTCGTCAAGAGCAAAGCTCCGTCGAAGCAAGTTCAAAAATAACGCGATAAGTGCTGGTTCAGAGTTCATAAAAGCAAAGTTGCCTCGGTTGTTGTAAAGCTTGCTACCCTCGCACATATACAACAAGGCACATAATACCCTCTCTGTGGTCTCGTCGGGGCTAAAATTTTTCAATACCGCCCACGCAAAAATGTCTGCCTCTTTTTCTTTCTGTCGAGTTCTTGCATAATGGGTCTCTTGAGCTGCGAGCTGTCCTTTGGTGCAAAGCCCTCTGATACGATTCTGTGCAGAGTCTGACAAAACGACATCGCGAACCCATACAGAAACAGTACTTTTTGCTGCCCCCAGTAAAAGACTGATTTCTTTCATTGAGTAGCCTTTTACTCGCAAGGCCCGCGCTTTGTGTTTGTCCCGTAGTCTCATATCGAACCTTGACTTAAAGTTACATAAAGGTCGGTTTATGACAAGGACGCAAGGTGGAAAACCTTGCTCAAAGGGCAATGGAGATACCTTCGTCTGTTCAAAACTCTACTTCTTCACCTCTTTGTGTACAAGCTTCTTCTTGCACCACTTGCAAAATTTTTGGAGCTCGATTTTACGCTCGACAAGTTTCTTGTTCTTGCGAGACCAATAGTTGGTGCGCTTGCACTTACTACAGGCGAGTTTGATGAGTTGTTTTTGCTTCTGGGCCATAAGATTCGTAGTGTACCGGCAAGGGGTCCCGTGGTCAAGCTAGCGCAAGGATCCAGGTGGGGCGGCGAATGACCCTACCCGTGATGCATTACACCCGATACTGTTCCAGGGACCAAACTTCTGTTCGTCGACCAAGGTCTTCATCAAGGTATCGACACCCAGCCAAGCGCCTAAAATCACTACCAAACCCATGGCGACACTAGAAAGTACTTTGCGAGCCTTTCCCGCCTTGCCGGCATCGCCCCCACCCATAGTGGTGGAGGTCATATACATGAGCCCTGCATACGCAAAAGTGAGTGCTGAAAGTATCACCGCGATGACAATTCCCGTATTGAGCAGGTTGGACCCGAGCTGAACAAGGTGACAAAATCCGCAGTTAGGACCATCACATTCGACGGGCACAATTTGGCTGGGCGCTCCGCCGGTCAAATCGCCTTGAGCACCAACGCCCACAGGCACAACAAGAAACACAAGACAGAGGCTGAGCAAGATAAATCGGCGCATAAATTCATTGTACACCAAAACACAGAGGTTTTTCGGGTACACACAGTGTAGTGAGTTTGCACTTGTAGTTTGGCAGGAATATAGTATGCAAGGAATCTGCGAGGATGCTATGTTACATGAACTCACAGTATACGAAAAGCTGGCACGAAATCATGTGCCGACGGATCGACCCTACGCCGAAGTTTGTTTCAAGTGTCCAATAATGCTCTCCGGAGAATTTTCCGGTGGGTCATCCCTGTGCATGCTGTGTCTTTTGGCACAAATGGCACGAAGAGAGCGCATCATCAAGGAACGTTTGTTTTCCAACAAAACACAGGAAAGACAGTAGGGGGCGCGCGAAAGCGCGCTTTCTAGTGCGCCGGGGAGGATTCGAACCTCCGGAGCCCATAGGGCGACAGATTTACAGTCTGTTGCGATTGACCACTCCGCCACCGACGCATGACATCCACTCACCTATGCAAGTAGATATGTCTTTCATAGTAGCAAAACCTGCCTCAAAAACAAAGTGCCATTAAAACCGCCGCACCCCTACGATCATCCTACCTGCGCTGAGCGCACCGCGTGCGGTGTGTTTGGTATCAGGATCAAATTCAACACGGTCTCCCTCGTGGTAGACATGGATACCGTTGTCGTCAGTGATCGTCAGTTCACCACTCACAATGACATGCACTGTGCGATCTTCGTGCACATGGACACCTGAATCAAAATTCGCTGGTATGTCTACCCCCTGCACATCACTATACCCTTCATCAATAAGACCCTTAATTATTTCTTGCTCATTCATACACACAGTATAGCAAAACGCCCACCAAGGTGGGCGCTCTTTTCAGTGAAAGATCGGTCTATAACGCAGCTTGAATGCTTTTGACGGATCCTCGTGGAACCCGAATGGGCGCAACTTATCACCCCCTTCGATGGCAATCATCGCGTCAATGGCGCGGGCCGACTCCACAATATTTACTGTCCCGGGACAAGGTTTCAATCCATAAAACCGCGGCCCGTTCACGCACAAAAACGCTTCAAGTTTGTCGAGTGCGCCGGCATTCGCGAATGCCTGTGCGTATAGTTCAACCATGATGTGTGCAGAGAAGACCCCGCCTGCACAGCCCGCAGCTCGTTCTTTTGCATGCGTCGGGTGGGGAGCTGAATCGGTCCCCGCTGACACGAAGCCAAACCCTCCTGTCGCAAGCGCAATCACAGCATCGCGCGACTTTTTCCGTTTGAGAATCGGATAGCAGAACAGGTGTGGCTGCCAACCATCCTCATGCAAGTCGCGACGATCGAACAACAGATGCTGAGCCGTGATAGTGCACACCACTTGTCCTGTTTTGCCATAGCTCATCATGAACCGTGCTGTCGCTTCGTCTGTCACATGTTCCACAGACAAGCGCAGTGTTGGGTATCGATAGAGCAATTCTTCCAGTGTGTCAACAAAAAGTCGCTCTCGGTCGTAGGGATCCACAATGTCCCCATGTAAGGCATTTACTTCCGGATGAAGCAGTAGTGGCATGCCTATATCCGCCATAACGGGAAGCGCCGGGTGCGTGAGCAAGTCACGAGCCGCAACACCCTCGTTCGAATGGGTTGTTGCACCTGGCGGATACACTTTCATGCCATGCCATTTTCCTTTCTTGTACCCATGCGCGATATCTATAGGGTCAGTTTTTGGCGTCAGATAACCCGTCACGAGAGGGACAAAATTCTCACCGACGACAGGGTGCGACGCAAAGAGGATTTCATTCCTGTATGCATCGGCGTCGTCGGGGGTGAGGATGTGTGGCGTCGCCGTGTTCGGCATTACGACAGCACCCCAACACTGCCGTGCAGTGTAGGGCACAACCGTGCGAAGCATCGCTCCACGACGAAAATGCACATGAGAATCAAAGGGTATGTAGTTGAGCGTGGTCATCTCTGGTCTCCGATTCCGCACGAACCTTATCAGGTCATACCCTCTACAGCAACAAAAAACCGCATCCGAAGATGCGGCCGATTTTAATTTTCCTGCTCTACACAACTACCTCTTCCACGAGCGCTTCACTGAGAATCTCGCCAAATACCTTTGGCCCATATTGGAAGAAATGGGTACCTACTTGCACAGCAGCTGCACCTGCCCGCACCATGTCTCGCACATCGGCACCGCATGAGATGCCGCCCACACCAACCACTCGCACCCTACCAGGAAGCGCGGCGCGCAATTGCGCAACCTGGCCAAGCGCAACAGGCTTCAGCACCTTGCCGCTCACACCTGCAAGCCCATTGCCAGAAATGACTGGCTTTCCTCCCCAATAGGCAATGCCATTTGGCAGTGTGTTCGTAGCGACCACCGCATCGACTATCTCATTCATGATTGGTGACTTTGCCACTCGACGCAGAAGTCCTGGGTCGCTGTATGGTGACAGCTTGAGCGACAACGGGACAAGATCCTGTGTATAATTCCACACATTCACCACGGTCTGCTCAAGAAAATCAGGATCGAACGAAGGTATGATCTTTTGCTCTGCACTATCGCCATCCCATACATTCGGACAGCCTAAATTTAATTCGATTGCGTCCGCACCACCTTCGAGTGCGATCTCGGCCAGACTCACATATTCTCCGATACTAAAGCCAGCAAGGCTCACCGTAAGCTCCTTGCCTGCATCGCGCACCTTGCGCCCGATTTCTGGCAAATGCTTTCGATAGTACTCAGAACCGGGATTCCGAAGGCCAACACGGTTCAAGGCAAATGAGCCATCGTCCGACACCCAAAAAGTGGGCTCTGGTTCGCCTTGTCGCTCGATCATGGTGATAGAGCCCAGCACCACATCCGTGACTGGTGTTTTGAGCAACGGCTCAACATCGCTCACCACCTTGACTATGCCGGCGGCGTTCATGATGCGTATATCGTCAATGCGCATTTGTATCCCCATTCGTTTTCCTTGTCCGCCGGGCACTATATAGGAGGCATAGATGCAGGGCAACAGAAAATGACTTGCGCAGGCAAGTCATCCATTAGCTTTTTCGGCTATTCTTTCTTGCACCTGTTTGAGCCTTGCGATTTGTTTAGCAAGATGCTTCTGCTCACGCACTTGGCAGCCTCCTTCATGACTGATTCGACGCACTCAAAGACTGATTGTCCAGTCGCATGGTACAGCGTGGGAGGATTTGACATCGGCGGCTTCGTCAAAGTGCACTCAAAGAAGTTCACCCTTCGCGCACTCCCCACAAAGGAGCAGCTGAGGGTCCCAAAGCCAGCGTCTCCAAAGAAGGCCCGCACCGCGAACGCGTCCAGCTCGGAATCGGACCAGCCTGCATTTGTGCGCGAATCGCTCGGCACACTGATGCTTCCCAAATATGCGTCGAGCGCCGCAATACCCTGCGAAAGCGTTTCCTTGGTGAGTTCGCACCGCGAGAGCAAGTCGGGGAGGAGTTTGGTCTCGAGTATCACTCGAAATTGATGCCGCTGCGGAGTGCTGTACCCGCCTTCGTTTGCGGCATGAACAATCAGTGTGGCGTCTCGCACCAAAACGAGAAAGTTCTCTATGTGACGCATCAGTTGTTCTCCTTTTCCTAGGGGTTTCTAACACAAAAGTTTTCAAAATCCAAACAAAAACACCACGCGTTGCGTGGTGTTTTTGTGTCTTTCTATCTATTGCCGGACGAGCCCTTAGACCATTACTTTTGCGCGAGCACGAGCACCGCGAGGTTTTTCAATCAATTTTTTAGTGACTCGCACCACCACTTCGTTTTCAACAACATCCACCACCACCGCGCCACCTTCCATCATGCGCTCAGTAATCATGCTGTGGGCAACGGGGTTGAGAATTTTTGTTTGAATAAGCCGTTTGAGTGGACGCGCGCCATATTGTGGGTTATACCCCTCTCGTGCCAAATATTCGTACACCGCGTCAGTAAGCTTGAGTGTAATGTCTTTCTCTTTGAGACGGTCTTCGACTTGCTTGACCTGGATATCGACAATCGTGCGTACCGCTTCGCGGGACAGTATATTGAAGAGAATGATTTCGTCGAGACGGTTGAGGAACTCGGGACGGAAATATTCCTTGAGGGAGCTCATGACTTTGAGCTTTACCTGATCGTAGCGATCATTTTCGCTCGCCTTCGCCCCTGCGTTAAAGCCAAGGCTCGACAGGCGATCAATGAATTCGGCACCAATATTCGAAGTGAGTACAATAACCGAATTCTTGAAATTGACTACGCGACCTTTCGCATCGGTCAAACGCCCGTTATCAAGCACCTGCAAAAGAATGTTGAATACTTCAGGATGCGCTTTTTCAATTTCGTCGAAAAGGATAACCGAATAGGGGCGGTGGCGAACACGCTCGGTAAGACCGCCCCCCTCGTCGTGTCCGACATAGCCCGGTGGTGAACCAATGATTTTCGAGACGGAATGCTTTTCCATGTACTCACTCATGTCCACTCGAATGAGCGCATTCTCATCGTCAAAAATCTGGGCCGCAAGCGCACGCGTGAGCTCGGTCTTGCCGACACCAGTTGGGCCGAGGAATAGAAACGAACCAATTGGGCGATTCGGATCTGAAATACCGGCGCGAGATCGCTTGATAGCATCAGCGATTTTTTGCACAGCCTCGTCTTGTCCGATAACGCGGCTTTTAAGCTGATCTTCCATGCGCGCGAGTTTCTCGACTTCCGCTTCGAGCATGCGCGATACTGGCACGCCCGTCCATCGAGACACAACACCTGCAATGTCTTCTTCAACGATTTCCTCGCGAAGAACACGGCGAGTGCTTTGCAATTTTTTAAGCCGCTTCATTTTTACCTCCAATTCGCGCTCAAGTTGTGGGATTTTGGCATAACGAATTTCAGCGGCCTTGGTGAGATCGGCAACTGCTTCTGCTGATTCGGCTTCGCGCCTCAGTAATTCCAAATCTTCCTTGTGTCGTTTTATTTCGACAAGAGTTTCTTTTTCATTCTTCCACTTCAGTTCGAGTTCATGTGTTCCTTCTTTGAGATTGGCAATTTCCTTTTCAATGGCGCGCACGCGAGTAACCGCTTTCTTTTTGCCCTCCTCAGCATCCTTCTTGAGTGCCTCGCGTTCAATTTCAAGGCGTAATACTTTGCGGTGTGCCTCTTCGAGAGCCGGTGGCATATTTTCAAGACTAAGGCGCAGTGCAGATGCAGATTCATCAATCAAATCAATTGCCTTGTCGGGCAAAAATCGCTCGGTAATGTACCGGCTAGAAAGCTCGACAGCCGCAACGATTGCATCGTCGGTAATGCGCACGCCATGGAACAACTCGTACTTCTCTTTGAGTCCTCGCAAGATTGCAACAGCATCATCAATGCTTGGCTCTTGCACAAAGATTGGCTGGAACCTACGCGTGAGTGCCGGATCGCGCTCAATGTGTTTTTGATACTCCTTGATAGTGGTTGCACCGATCATGCGCAACTCGCCGCGCGCAAGCGCGGGCTTGAGCATATTGGATGCGTCCATGGCACCCTCGGCGGCACCGGCGCCAACAATCGTGTGCAGCTCATCAATAAAGAGAATGATGTTGCCTTCAGCTTTCTCGACTTCCTTCATGACGGTCTTCAGGCGCTCTTCGAATTCACCGCGGTACTTAGTCCCGGCAATCAATAGACCCAGATCAAGCATGACCAACTGTTTGCCACGCAAAGATTCAGGCACATCACCGTTGGCCATTCGCTGGGCAAGACCCTCGGCAATCGCGGTTTTGCCTACACCCGCTTCACCGATAAGAATTGGGTTGTTTTTGGTGCGTCGCGAAAGAATCTGAATAACTCGCGTAATTTCTTGGTCACGACCAATGACCGGATCCAGCTTGTTCTCCTTAGCCATGTCGGTAAGCGAACGGGCGAAACGCGCAAGTGAACGAGGCTTCTTTTCGCCTTCGACATCATGTACCTTCCCTTCTTTTATATCTGAAAGCACGCGCCCCACGGCAGTGCGTTGGATGCGAAAACGAGCCAATACTTCATTTGCTGGTCCCGGATGTTCGAGCGCCGCGAGAAGCAAGTGTTCGGTTGAAACAAACTGATCGTTGAAACTCGCGGCAACACGCGGTGCCGCTTCGAATACCTGTGCAAGCTCGGGAGTGATGTACAGCTGAAACGACGGCGATGCCACCATGCCACCTGGCCCTGTGTCGAGAAGTTCGAGTACAGAATCGGTTAGGTGCGTGGTGTCTACTTGAATCTGCTCAAGGATAGAAAGCACCATGCTTTCTTCTTGGGTTAAGAGTGCGGCAAGAAGATGCAAAGGGTTTACCTGATTTTGCCCGCGCTCAACGGCAATCTGATGTGCCCGATGCACTGCCTCCTTCGCTTTCGTCGTATAGTTGCTGAATGGTGTCATATAAGAGACTCCTTCTACTAGACGAATAAATTACGATGCTGGCGTATTAGTACCCCATTAAATTAACGGCGTACTGGTAGCCTTCTTCTCAGACGAATCTGCGTTCAGTGAGCTTACAAGATTTTTAAGTAATGCGACAGTCACCAGCTTGTCGGTACCTACGAACATCCCGATAATAGCACCATCAGTGTTTACCACCGGAGAGCCGTCTACAAACGCAGCGGTCACGATATCAGCCTCAAATGAAGTCTGTAGGCTACCTGCTTTGTCGTCTTCGTGCACCTCGGTGACGATGCCAGTGAGCACTTTGCTGTTGCTAGTGCCTGTGAGAGCGATGATAGTCTGCCCGAGCGTGAGCGGGTCGGTTCCGAGCACGCTTGCGGGTAGCGCGGGTGAGGTAGTGGGTTCATTCAGTTCGAGTAGGGCAAGTCCTTGTTTAACATTCAAAGAGACAACCCGTGCCGTTATAGTGTGATCGGCAAGCGCAACCGCATATACCGCATCGACTTTCGCATCTGGAATAGCGCCAATAGCATACCCTTTTGCAATGACTATGCCCCGTGCAAGGAAAACACCTGGGTCAGCTTCGGTGCCTCGGGTATAAAATTTGACCAAGCTAGGTCGGACGCGCGCAACTGCCTGCGCCACCATGTCGCTTTCCTTTACTACAACAGTCTTTTCTCGCGTAATCACTGTGGCGGTTTGTGTTTCGTGTGGCACCACGCGCTCGACGGTGCGCTCGACAATACGATTGATGGTTTGAGGGATCACCGGCGGTGCCTGCTCCATCAAAGACACCGTCACGATTCCTGTCGCAATTGATGTGACAAAACTCACCAACAGGGTGAGAAGAATTATTTGAGACTTATTCAATTTTTCCATGTCCATGATAGTAATCATAGTACTACAAATGAAAGCAATTTACAGTGTGTATAGTTGAAGTGTTTACAGAGAGGGCGCGGCACGAGGCCGCGCCCTCTATCATGCGCCGAACAGTCTGGCGATTGCACCGACAATGATGAACGCGATCGTTGCGTTCCCCAGAACCATCACCCCTTCGATTAACGCAAGTGGCGAAAGCATCCTGATGCCGTGTACTGGCGTTGCACCAGGCGCCATCGGAGCATTCTTACGAGACGCACAGACCGGACATGGACCACTTGTAGATGCGGTGGCATTGAGCCATGCCTTAACCCGATCAGGAAGCATCGGGGTGATAGAAACCCTGCCTCCTGTAAGTGCGGAGAGCGTCTGAAGCGCCCATCCCAATCCTGTCCCAGCTCGTCGCCAAAGCATTCCAGCCGTTTGCCCTGTCGCCGATCCCCAGCCGTCTTTCAACCAGTGGTAGCCGAAGTAGATGACGACGGCGATTACCACCAACTTGATGATATCGCCGAGGATCCAGGTGACAAACCAGAAGGTCCAGCTGACCGCTTTTGTCAGCACCCACCACACGGTATTCAATGCCGTGAGCGGCATGAAGTACAGCAAGATGGCCACTGCGAGAGCAGTCAGTGCGAGAATCAATTTTACCTGCACCATCCCTTCTTTCTACGGCTCTAGTGCCGCTCTTTCTATTATACAATAAATGATTCCTATTGCAAGAGCGCTGCAGGATTGGCAACAATCTCCGCAAGGCACCTAGTTGCCCTGTGTACGGCCTCTTCGTCCGTCTCTTTCCCAAATGAAAAACGCAATGATGCTGTCGCCCGCCATGAATCACCGCCCAGCAATTTGACCACACGGGATTCTCGTTCATTTTCTTCACAGGATATCTTTGTCGAGATGGCGATTCCTTGGTGGTCGAGTGCGAGCGCAACATACTCAGCATCGATGTTTGGAATCGAAATGTTTGCCACATGCGGTAACATATTCCGCCCCGCACCATTCACGACAATCCCAGGAATAAGCGCAGTTGCTTCATGAATGAACGCTTCGCGCAGATTCTGTAGTCGCGCAGATTCATCTGCTCTGTCGCGCACAATAGTTGTGTATGCGGCGGCAAATCCACATGCAAGCGCGACATTTTCTGTCCCGGCACGCAACCCCTTTTCTTGGCCACCACCCAGCAATTGCGGACGCACCAGCGTTCCTTCGCGCAGATACAGCGCACCCACACCCCGTGGCCCATATAATTTTCCTGAATCGAGTGTGAGCAAGTCGACACCCAAACCCTGCGGGATTCCTCTGTGATACAGCGGTGCCTGCCCCGCATCACTATGGAACACTATTTTTGTCGCGGTGGCTTTTTCATATGCACGAATGCAGTCACTTAAATCACCCAAGGGCTGTATCACACCAATCTCGCTGTTTGCCCAACCAATCGACACGAACCGCGTCTGCGGCGTAAGCAGCTTCACCAAAGCATCAGGGCGAATTTCTCCTTTGTCATCGGGCTCTATGAGTGACACCTGCACACCCTGCTTTTCCAGAGCTAAGACAGGCTCGATCACCGATGGATGCTCCAATGCCGACACTACAATATGGATATCCGAGTATGGCACACCTGCATCAGCCAGGGCACTGATGCTCCCTGTTATAGCCAGGTTGTTTCCTTCAGTGCCACCACTCGTAAAAATGAGTTGCCCTTCCTTGCATTGCAACGGTCGAGCAAGCGTGCGTCGCGCTTCTGTAAGAGCCCCTTTTGCAAGAACGCCTTCTTGATGAAGTCCGCTAGGATTCCCGGGAAAGCGCACAACCGCGTCCGCATACGCGTCTTGTGCCTCGGCACATACCGGCGTCGCCGCGGCATAATCGAGATATATTCGTTGTCTATCGGTCATAGTACAATCCTACGCGTCTTAAAGAAATTGAAAAGACTATATCTATCCCCACCTAGAATTCTCGGGCCATGCTACTATACTGCACTTATGTTTCCGATTGATACCTCTGTGCTCGCTAGTGGTCTACTGGTCCTCACCGGTGCTGTTATTGGCTGGGTTATTTTTACTGAAATACGCCTACGGCGTTTTCTGAGCGGCCAGAATGGAAAAAGTATGGAGGGGATTATTCGCGACGCAGTGCGCACGCACGGCGATGTCCTCAAAACACAGGACGCCTCGGTCGCCCGAATTACGAATCTTGAGTTGGCATTGCAACAAGTCGTGCGCGGTATTGGTGTCGTGCGTTTCAATGCACTCACCGGCGACACCAGTGGCAACCAAAGTTTTTCTATTGCCCTCCTTTCTCCCCAAGGAAATGGGGTAGTAATTTCCAGCATTCATGCGCGAGAAAGCGGTCGCATCTATGCCAAAGTAGTGAACGCCTTTTCCTCGCCACACGAATTGACCGACGAAGAAAAAAAGGCTATTGTGGAAGCACAGAAACGATGTGCGTAACACCGCACCTTCGCCTATGAATTACCTCTATGTCAGTAGCTTCTACAAAACTAACAAAGCGTCCTCCTGTGGTGGTTATCATGGGGCATGTCGACCACGGTAAATCTTCCCTTCTCGACTATATCCGCAAAACCAATGTTGTCGCCGGTGAGTCCGGTGGCATCACACAGCATGTCGCCGCATATGAAGTCGAGCATGATAATGACGGCAAAAAAGAGCGAATCACCTTTATCGATACTCCCGGCCATGCCGCATTCCAGGCAATCCGTGAGCGCGGAGCCAATGTTGCCGATATCGCCGTGCTTGTTGTAGCGGCTGATGATGGCGTCAAGGCCCAGACACTCGAGGCGCTGAAAAGTATCCGCGAGAGCAAGATTCCCTTTGTCGTTGCCATCAATAAAATCGACAAGCCCAACGCCGATATCGAACGCACCAAGGCAAGCCTTCTCGAGAAAGAAGTTTTTCTGGAAAAGCTTGGCGGTGATGTGCCGTGGGCACTCATTTCGGCAAAAACCGGCGAAGGTATTACGGAATTGCTCGATCTTATTCTTATCGCTATTGAAATGCAGGAAGTGACCGGCGACAAAGACGCGTCAGCGACTGGCTTTGTTATCGAAGCCCACCGCGACCCCAAACGCGGAGTGGCTGCAACACTCATCATCAAAAACGGCACGCTCAAAACCGGCATGGCTATGATTGCAGGAGATGCAATTGCTCCACTGCGCATTGTCGAAGACCACCTGGGCAAACCGCTTAAAGAAGCGTCGTTTTCGACACCGATTACCGTGGTTGGTTTCGACAAGCTTCCCACTGTTGGGGCATCATTTTCTGTCTATGCTAACAAGCGCGATGCCGAAGAAGCTCTTGCCGAAAAACTGCACGAGACTCCGGCAACTAGTGTACCTGTTACAGTCGAAGCCGAATTTAATTTACCTGTTGTCATCAAAGCCGATGCGGTAGGTTCCCTCGACGCAATTTTGAGTGAGATAAAAAAAATCGGCGATGACAAAGCGCGCATTCTTCCTGTGGTCAATGGTATCGGCATCGTGAATGAAAGCGATTTAAAAGCGGCAGTCGCCGCAACAGCCGATCAGGCAGTCGTGATTGCATTTCGCGTCGGCACCGACAAAACCGCGACAAGCCTTGCCGAGCGATACAAAGCCTCGATTGAATCTTTTGATATTATCTACAAGCTTACCGAACGACTGGCAGAGCTTTTGAAAGAGCGTACCCCGCGCAAGCGAGTACAAGAAGCAGTGGGTGCGGCACGCATTATTCGCCAGTTCAGCCGACAAAAAGAAGTTCAGGTCATTGGTGGGAAGGTAGAAACTGGCTATTTTGAAAAGCGTCGCATGATTCGTATTTCGCGTCGGAATCATGTCGTAGGCGAAGGTGAAATCGTTAATCTACAAAGCGGTCGACAAAATACTTCGCGCGTAGAGGCCGGCACCGAATTTGGCGCTCAGATCGAAGCAGTGATGGAAATTGCTCCTGGCGATATCATCGAATGTATTGTCGAGGTAGAAAAGTAGTATGTTTACGCACCGCAAAGAGTCGGTTGTGCAGGCACTCATCGAGGCCGCCAGCACTTATCTGGCCCGCATTTCAAACAAGCAATCGCTTATCACCATCACTCGTGCTGATGTAGCTGATAATTACAGCGAGGCGACTTTGTTTATTAGTGTGCTTCCTGAATCAGACGAAGACAAGGCTTTAGCATTTGCCAATCGCCATTTGAGTGAAATGCATACCTATGTCAGCGAACATGTCCGCATGAAACGAACGCCTATTTTTACTTTCGTCATTGACCATGGAGAAAAAAACCGCCAAGCACTGGAGGACTTAAAGGGGCCGTCGACACTCGCAAAGTAGCATTTCATGTATTGCAATCGCTCTGGTATGCTTGCGGTATTGGCCTGGTGGTGAAGTGGTAACACTTGGGACTGCAAATCCTACATGCGGGGGTTCGATTCCCCCCCAGGCCTCAAAGCAAAGTGTCGGCACACGGAAGCCTGGCATCATCGTGCCGGGGCGTTATAATCGTTGCATTGCCGGGGTGGCGGAATGGTAGACGCTCAGCGCTTAAAACGCTGTGAGTAAGTAATTGCTCGTGTGGGTTCGAGTCCCACCCCCGGCACAGATTGAGCAGTGCGAAAGCTGTGCCGGGGAGCATAGTGCCTTCGCACTATGCGTGTGGGACTCGAAGCCCGCAGCCATGTTTTTGTTTGTGCGAAGCAACAAGGCAAAAACGGCGAGGGCCGGCTTGGAGAAAAACCTCTTTCGAGCGGAAACTGAACGAATGGATCAGCCCCGCGCACTGGTGAGCACGCCAGCAACCCCGAAAAAAACACCCTTTCCTTTTTCAAAAGAAATTCGCCCACCGCCAGAGAAGAAATGCAAGGAGTGTTTTTTTCGGAGTTCTGCCCAAGAAGTTTCTGGGCCGTGCGGGGCTTCAATACGGACTGGGGTTTTTCGGAAATTCGGCGGCTAATTATCTCCCAATACTTTCCAAATGTTTTCCAACATCCATAAAAAACATTCCTTTTGTGCTGGGTTGCACATGCACAAAAGGTTTCCACGGATTCTTTTTATCAAGCACTACTCTCGTTGGCAAATTGATCACTTGGGAACCGAAATGGTCTTGCAATGCTTCTTGCCAAGCAAGAGGTGTTTTGCCAAAACGCGCTTCATTTGAACCATCCATTTGCCATTCTCGATATTTTCCTAAAATTATGGTTGTTTCCTCTGGTGTTGGCTCGTAGTGTTTTGCTTCTGCCCCAAGTAATACATTTTCTCCATTTGGTGGTGTGTCGATTCCCACAGCAATTTCACAACTCAATTTTTGCACTCCGGACAGATTGTTTATCGCTTGAAGGCTTCGCAAATCTTGATCCGGCGTCGCTCTAGCTTCATCATGTCCGGTTGTAGAGTACAAAGCATCACCACCAGTATCAACCGCGACAACAGTATCTACCCCGCCAACTTGCTCTAACACAGAATCTATTTGCTCTGACAGGCTAATACCTTCTTGTTCAATAACGAGATAAACGGGGATATCACTTGTCGGAATATTTTCCAAAAATCTGCCTGAGCCAGTAGTTTCCAGAGTGACAAGATAAACGCCTTTGTTAATTTCCCCGCCGTGATTTTCGACAGATCGTTTTTCTCCAACTTCTCCAGTCGTACTTTGCGACCCTGTTTTCTCTGTACGGATCGAAATCACACAAGGACAATCCTTTTCTGACTTTTTTAGTAATTCTGCAAGTATCGCGGCTTGTACACAATCTGACCCTCCGCCAATTCCGACAACTACAATTTTTTGACCAGAAATTTCTGCCAAACTTCCAATTTTCGAAAACTTCTCTTTGTCAATTGTTGGAACATCAACAAGTTCAACTTCTGCATCACTGCCAACGGTTTTTAGCCTAATCTCCTGTTGTGATAGTTTATCTGGATTTTCTGTTGCCACTTTTGCAAGCGAAGACGCCATAATCGTATACACACCGTTTTCTTCCTTCCCTTTATTTGCAATCTTGGCTTCTTGAAAAACTTTTGCAAAAGTGGTCAAGCCAAGCGTGAGTGCTTTTTTAAAAGAATCTGGCTCGCCGCTCTCACTAAATTTTTTCTGAAGATTTGCAAGAAATGCAGGCGCATAATAAATCAGCGTTGCAATACCGTCATCGGTTCCTCGCATGTTCAAGTCATTCTCGAGTATCGCGCGGGTATTTTGTGGCAATTTTGCAAACACCTGCGAAACCTCCTGCGCTTGTTCCGCACTAGAAGTTCTAAGCATACAACAAATTCTTGTAGTTGCACGATCCGCCGGAACTGATATATCAAAACCAAATTTTTCTGCTTTCTGAGCAAGATATGCGTCATACGCTTCATCAACAGTTTGGCCCTCCCCCAATTTTTCAAGTGAGCAGATCGCTAAACGGAAATTTTCGTATGTTGGTTCGTTCATTATCACTGATCCATTTTGTACAGATTGACCCGCCGCTCCGGCAATATCATAAAGCGCATGCAAAAGATAAAATTTCAAACTTTTTTCGTCTATTCCTTTTAACCCACCGAGACTTGCAGGTACGTTTTCTCCTTGGATAAATTGCCCTATGTTGAATTTTGTTTTTAGACCACTGAGTATCAACTCTTTGTGGTGAGGCGACAATTTTTGAAAGCTGGGCGAAATATCTGGGTGTTGCTCTAATCCAACAAGAAGCATTTTATCATGATCCACATCTCTTACGCCTGATTTTTCAGCAATATTTTCCACAACACTCTTGATTTTTCCTAGGTCGTTGATTACCATAAAAGTTTCCATCGCCTCAAAATCTTCTGGGCTTTGCAGAATCGCTTTTGTATATTCTTGAAGTTTTGCAAAGCTCTCCGGAGTTAGTTTTGTTGGTCCGTTTTGGCAAGCGGTAAACTTTTCATAGTCTCCATTGATCGCCCACTTTAAAGTAAGTATCCCGACAGCTGTTCGTCAAATTCAATCAAATCTTTCTTGTCCAGATTTGGAAAAATGTGTTTGCCAATTGTTCCTTCCGCTTGATCGGAAATACTTGCTTCTGGAGTTGCGTCAGTATTGCCAGTGAGCCAGCCCATTTCAGGATATTTAGTGGCAAGACTTTTTATAGTTTCAACGGACGGTGAAATTTCTTTTTTGGTCTCGACTAGGGACTGGCTCACAATTGGTTTTTCAGGATTATTATTCATATATTGACTGAAAGGGGTGTTTAAGTCCCTTTCTAGTCACAATATAGTATATTTATGAGGACCAGCCAATGAATAGGTGGAGGGTAAATAACTATGGATGGCAAATGGTAACTCCCACCGTTTTCTGCGGAGACAGGCCGCAGGGATATCCCTGCGGCCTGTTTGTATCGTCTCTGTCTTCATCCTTCCGTTTTCTTACCAAGCCGGTCGAGTGTCATCAGACACTTAACCACTCCCCTTTCCAAATTCATTCGGGCTTTCAGCCCATATTTTTTGTTGAGCGTTGGAATCGAGTAGATCTGCGCGCGACCCAAAAAATGTCGCAGCACTTTTGCCCGCTCTCTTGCAAACACATCCTCAGGAACCCACGCGTACTCCTTCCGGATTGCCACTTCGTAGGCATCGAACTGCTCGTCCGGAGTCCCTAGAATGACCAGATCAATGTCGGCAGTTACTCTGGCTCTCATCTCTGTGGCGATTTCGCGGTGGCGTGTTGCCTCAATACACAGCACCACGCTTCGTTGCACACTTTCAGGTAATCTTGCCGAGCTCGCTCGCTCGAGAAACAGTGCGATGCTCCGCCCCTCGTTGTCTGTACCGCGCGAGTCGTAAATCACATCATGGTACCAAAGCGCGAGCTCGATTATGTCGCTGTCGCCATTACCAAAATGCACTGCGTCCAACACTTCCAGGCAGTGCCCTATATGCGCCAGGTTATGATACGCACGAGTTGAATCTCCGTAGTGTCGCAGTAGCTCCGCGTGTTCCGAAACACCATTGGTACTCGCGCCAAGGCGCTGCCACAAACGGCTAAACCGACTTCTACCGCATGATTTCATGGTTCTCTCCTATTCTTTATCCACCCTACCATTTCATGTAAAAAGAGAAAACCGGCATTAGCCGGTTCGTTCCTTTTTACCGCGACTCAAACTCACAATGCTCCAGGTGCTAAGCCCTACCGCAAAAATAGAGACGCCAAGACCCACTGGGTCTAAAATAATTGTCGTATCGTGGACTAGAAAACCCAGACTGATGGCAGGACCGACTCCCATCATAATTACCTGATGCGATCGCTCTCTCCGGCGGCTAGTCATGATTTCTGAGCGCTCCTTTTCAGTGAGCGCCGAGTTATCTGCCGAGGCAACCTTGGGCAAAACATGCGACCAGAAAAACATGCTCACAATCATATAGGCAAACAACAAGAGGAACCCCTCTTGTTTGCTCATAAGTGTCATGCCAAAGAGTGTCCCTAGGTAGCACCCATAGAACACCGCGAGTCGCGTCGCGCACTGGTAGATATTAATCTGCCCCGTAGTCGGTGTGACTGTTGCGTCCATTAGAGTTTCTCCACTTCCATCAAAACCCTACAATATGCTGGAGACGAGTCAAGTACACGTAAAGTATCATGACCTTGTACTCACTTAGCAGTTAAAGTACTTGGTATATGG
>ERZ1292623.49-Hain-H51-01um-R1-49-length-125242-cov-18_pt1 | contig 125242 bp, 127 predicted proteins | sample MGYA00564398_ERZ1292623 | MGnify/ENA primary metagenome ERZ1292623 (study PRJEB36523, sample SAMEA6512633) | groundwater metagenome | collected 2019-01-07 | study: AquaDiva: Metagenomics assemblies of 32 groundwater samples
TCTTTCTACGCTTCCCGATTCCTTTGTGCGTTCTGAAGCAAAAGAAAGAGAGGGGACAAGAAATCCGAAGATAAGAAAAATAGAGAGAAAACGGAGCATTTTACTGACTAAGAAAAAGATAAATTGCGAAAACTATCATCATTAGACCAGGAATCAAAGCTCTCAATGCTCTTGTAGTTTTGCTATAAATACGGTTATCCTCTGCTGGGAAAATATTATATCCATCTTTTTGCATCTTTTCCTGCTCCTTTTTCTCAAAATCTGGCTTTAGCAACAGCGCTAAGCCATAAACTGCAAAACATATACCGACAACTAGAAGTATAAACGGAGTCCAATCCATAAGATTATTATTGTGAATTAAGCGACTGTAGATAATTGAGTTGATTTTGAATTTGCTGAATCTGTAAATAAATCTGATCAAGTTGTTGCTGATACGTGGAACCTATACTCACCCCAACCGAAGGCTTGTTTATATCATTTTTCTGACCAACGTTTTTATATATTTGACTTCCAAAACCTGCCTGATCCGCTAAGTCCAAACTTGTAGTGAGTGTATCAAGAAGAAGAGTCTGTGACCCAGACAATACATTTGAGAATCCTAAGCCTATAGTTAATCCTCCAATTTTTACCTGATTAGCTGCGCTAGTTTTTTCTTGCTGTGAGAACTGGTCTGGATAATTATAATTCTTGATCTTGTAATCATATAAACTAACTCCAAAATTTGCGGCACCGAAATATGTCAAAATTTTTCCAATAAGAGGGAGAAAGGCAGGCGTAAATATCACCTCTCCACTCGGATCCGTATACCTCAAAGAATTATTCATCACATACGAATACGAGTTCAGCTCTTGTGGATTAGCCAAGAAACTCTCTAGAGACCGACCATACCTATTTTCAAATCCCTGATCCCCTAACGCCAGAAACGCCGGATCCTCACTCAAAAACCTCCCCCAATCCGTATTCAGATATCTCGCTTTCGCATACGTATAGCTTAAGGCATCTATATCATGCTCATGGCCCGTGTACTTTCTTCTTTCAATCGTTGTTCCGATATCGTTGTTCAAAGATCCAAATGCTCGATATTCAACTTCTTCTGTGATATTCGCAGAGTCATCGGTTACTAACGACGTTGAACGAAGATGATCTTGGGAATTCCAAGAGACAACGGGGTTACTAGTTCCCATTACAATTGTAGCAACAGGTACTCCGTTTACCGATATGTGTTCCGTGGTCGTTGCGTTCGCAGCTGTATATTCCTTGCTAAATGAGGGGAAAGCGAAACTCGTAGTAGCCGAGTTCGTGATATGGGAATAAACCCTCATTCCTCCTGTGTCATATCCATACGTAGCATATTTAGTTGGCTGTCCCGGGCCTCCGAAGGATTGGGAGGAAAAGCCGCTCGTTTGTTGGGAAGGAAGCTTGATTTTGACGAGACGGTTATTGTAGTCCCAGGTGTGAGTGAGATTGCCGGTACGATTCACGAGATTGCCATTTTTGTCGTAGGTTAAGGTTTCTGCACCAACTTTTGTTGCGGCATGGGGGTTCGCGAAGTTTTGAGTTGTTGTGCCTTGGTAGAAGTAGGAGCCTTGGGGAGAGGTTACGATGTTCCCTATTCCGTCATAGGTAAAGGATTCCGTATATGAGCTTGGGGAGGAAGATGAAGTAAAGGTATGGCCCGTTAGTCTGTAGAGGGAGTCATATGTGTAGTCTGCGATATGGTTCGGGAGGGTTGCCGTATCTGATTCTGCGACAATATGCGTGATATTCCCTACCTTGTCGTAGTCGTAGAGGAATTGTTGGAGAGTTTGAGTACCGTTGTCTATTGATTTTTGTTTCAGGCGATAGAGGGCGTCTGCGTCGTAGGTGTTGGTGACGGTTGTTCCGTTGGTATTGGTTTGAGTTGTGATGTCTCCTGTCGGGGCATAGTCAAAATCAGAAACGATCGTAGTAGTCGCTACCCCACTTTCTTTCCAGTACACCGCTTCAGGATGCCCTGCATTGTTATATTCGTAGGTAATCAAAGCATCGTTCGGATTTTTAATCGTGAGCGGATTCCCGAGATAGTCGTAGGTATAATCAGTAAGATATACATTTCCGTCTATTGTTTTTGTTTCCTTACTGATATTCCCTGCATAGTTGTAACGGTTGTTCAAAACCATCTTTCCCGCCGTAATAGTTGTTGTTGTTGCGACACAGAGACGCCCCACACCTTGGGAACAGGCATCGTAAGTGTATTCTGCTTCTAATCCAGAACCGGAAGATGCGTCTTCATTCAAGATTCTATTTAAATCATCGTATGCATACGCAACAACAACGTTGTCTGGTTTAACTTTTTTTATCAGATTTCCCGCAAGATCATAGCTATAGGTTGTTGATCCAAATTGAGTATCAGCGACATGATGCAAATCTTCCGCAAACGTGCGACGCCCGAGCATGTCATATTCAAAATTTCGTATATTCCCCGAGGCATCAGTGATTTTCTTGAGATTGCCGAGCGCATCCCAATTGTAGGTTGTTGTCGCATACGGAGATGGGGCTGACGAACCGTATTCATCAACTTTTTTCAATCTCTGAAATGCATCTCGTTCTAATGTTTTCTTGTTATTCAATACATCGGTTGTGGTCGCATACCAATCGTCATACACGATTGTCGTCGTTCCAAAAACGTTACCAATATCAGTTGCCCGCCCTACGGCGTCATAGACGTACAGGGTATAGAGATTATTATTACTTGTCGGACTCGTCTTATTCACGTCAGCGCTGAAATATGGCAAAGATTCTTTTGCCACGCGCCCTTGTTTATCGTAGAGCGTATCCCGCACCGCATATACCGCACCACCATTATCTTCCGCACGGGTGCGAGTTTGGATGACACGCCCGAAACCATCTACATAGGTTTTAGCATCGGTTGAGACGCTAGCTGAAAGATTATTTGTTTCATGCACGGCATATTGGTTTGGCGTATTGGTGTATGTAATCGTCTTTGTCGTAACCAACGATCCGTCCGCAGGATGAGGAGTTTTTTGTGTTATTACGCGATCCAGAGCGTCATATGCCGTTTCATAGATTTCCCCGTTGGGCGCGATGGTTTGTATTGGTTTCCCCGAAGAATAATCGTAATAGGATTCTGTTTCGTGTCCGAGAGCGTTTGTACTTGTCGCAACATAGAGATTGAACGGATCATAAACATAGGTTGTCTCGTTAGCGTTTGGATCACGTTCGGAGAGCATTAACCCGAAACTATTATATGCATGCGTAGTAGAGGCATACGTCGTGCCTTCAATCAGATATTCTTTTTTGGTCGGATTCCCCGCTCCGACTTCTCCGAATGGAAGATTGTCGTACGTTATTTTTTGATCGGCAATGATTGCATTCGCATTATCCTTAACAACTTCCCTAGAGCGAAGTTCTATTGTATTTGCCGTACTTGAGGCATATTCATAGACGCTTGTCCTTGTATCCGCCCCAATATCGGTAAAGTTCAAAGGATCGGATGCCGTTATCTCTCCCCACTCTTTTTGTTCGGTAAGATTGCCGTTCGTTGCATTAAACGCAAACGTCGTTGCTATATCTCTATGCGTTCCATTACCATCATACGTCTCGGTAATAGTCTGTAGTGGGTATACGAAAAATCGATCTCCAAAGATTTCAGATGAAAGTACATCCTCTTCTATCTTATTAGTAATGAGAACCATCAAATTGTCTCCTGCATCGCGACTATCCGTTCGGAATGACTTCCCAATCTTTGGATGGAAATCTTGATATTCATAGTTAGAAGAATTACTACTATTCCCTTGATGAAAATAATCAATCCTTTTTGATCCGTCGGGACGGGTCTGTGTAACGGTTTCAAATCCTGCGAATTTCCGATCATGTGGATCGTTAAAATAGTAAGATCCGCCGGCATATTCATACGTTGTCGTGCCCACAACTCCCATTACGGAATCGTATTCTCCAATAGCTTGGACGGTTTGAACTGTGATCGGAAGTTTTGCGTTTAGTAAAGTATTTCCACTTTTGTATTGAGGAGAAGCTTTATAGGCGACATTAATTTCCCCGCCTGTAGGCAACGTAATTTGAGAAAGTAGATCAGGAATTTTCCCTGTATTTAGATACAAAAACGTAATACAGTTCGGATATCTGCTATTGCACAAATTATAAATAACATCCAAAAGACCATCTCCATTCACATCCCCAACATATCGCCTCCCGTTATTATCTTCTGCGTTAAATGTAAAAGTTGTTGTTGTAAAAGATTTATTATAACCATCATTCAAATACAATAGACCCTGACTATCTGAAATAAAATCAGGAAAATCATCTCCGTTTAGATCAGCTAAAAGTGCCTGCGTAATTCCATTTGTTGAGTTTTCAAATGTATTACTTAGATTATTTGATGGCAATACCCATTCTGTATCCTCAACAAATCCTTCTTCAAAGATAGTGGTATTAATGAAAACACCAATATCGTAGCCAATAGCCGGAGTACGATAGGCACGATAGACATCATTAAGACCATCGTGATTCATATCTGCCATACGAAGACCAAAATAATCGGGAGTTTCGGATGAGATAGAAATTGACTCCATAGACAATCCGGTATTTCGATGCACGACAAATGCATTACCGCCAGAATCAAAAGCCCGTATATGATCAGGCAAACTATCGCCATTAATATCGGCAATCAGAGGACGGCTGTTACTTAAAGGATCTATTTCTTGGACTTCTTCATCCCATAAGGATGAATGACTCCACCCACTTCCCGTATTCATATATACACTTGACGATGTCGTAGCTGGCCCCGGAGAGCGCACAAAAGCATTAGCTAAATCTCCCCGAATACTAAAGACGGCAACTCCTTCGGCGTCACAAGGGTCAGATGAAATCGGACGCGTGCAGACAAAAACAGGATTTGATGTTCCTGCAATATTAGGAATAGAATATGTAGAGGTAGCGAGAATAAAGACAGAATTTCTGGTAGTAAAATTTCCGGTATTAAACCAGACTTTCTTTTTTTCTGTGGAAGGCGATGCTATAAAAGAAGATTGAAGTACATCAGCATAACTATCAGCATTAACGTCTGTCACAATCACCCCATCAGTGTAATCAAGTTCATAAATATCGGTATCAATACTATCAAAATCAAAAGACAAAATATTAGGAGTATAGCTAAAACTTGTGGCTGGTAACGTAGTAGTTGCAGAACCATTAAATCCACTTTGAACAACCTCACTCAAAAGAGATTTATCATTCACGCTATCCTGAACATAAGAAAAATCATATTGCCCCGTAGATACAGATCCGCTTTCTTCAATTTTGATTGTTTTTAAACGCTTTTGAGTTATTTCTTTAAACCCTCCGTAGAATGATGTGTGTATATCTGATCTATCTTCCCAAATGAAATTAAGAGAAAAAATTGAACTATTGGAATCTAGTGGAGAGTAGACGTACTCAATTTTATTAATATAAACCTGTCCTTGATCTTTAGAGTATATGAATTTAACTTTATTGCCGTCTGCATCTTGCATTCTATCTAACATCCAAAGATAACCCGTTGATGTTGCTGTTAGAAGAAATTGTCTTGCCTCCGTTGTTGTGCCAAACCAATACGTTTCTCCTGTCTTCGTTTCAAGCTTCCATGCATCCTCTAAGCCGCCCGTATGCGTGTACATATTGAACGATCCACTATCAACTTTTGGACCATATTCATCTCCAGAAATATGAGCTAAAGGCCCATCAAGAGAAGATGAAAAACTCTGCGATGATGTATTATACATCTCATCATTCCCCCACTTATTCTCCCTCTGAATATACGGAATACTTAAATTCCAGCCGTAGCCGACGAGCGAGCCATCGCTTCTATCCTGCGAGTTATAGACAAGTGAAAGTTCCGGAGTAAAGCCGTTTCTGCCCGGTGGAAGGTTGATAGGATAACGATAGGTTAAAGCGCCCGAAGAAAGATCTACGTCAGGTTTAATTTGCTTTACATCCGCCGTTGGCTGAACAGTGCTGTATGGTGGGTCGGATGCGGCTTTAGTATCCCCACGGCCGTCTCTTGAGCTACCGCTTCCGTCTTGAGGCCGTGATTCCAAACTTGGCGTTGCCGCATCGCGTGAAGAAGCGTTTGCCGCATTATTTGCCGTATTGCCGGATACGTCTGAAACATTACTATCCGTATCTCTAGTATTGCCATCATCTGAAGACGGCGTATCAATAGAAAACGCCGATTCTTGCATCGGCGCCTGTGTTACTTCTCCCGAAGCATCAATAATTTGACCAAATACTTGTGGAGGGAAAACTAAAGAAAAAACCATTATTCCCGCAAGGAACGAAACACTTATTCTACGCATGCGTTCATTATTCCTCTTCATGATTTCTTCATTATCGCAAAAACAATTCCTTTCCGTCAAACGACGATATTCACGTTTGCATTTTTAAACCTTTTTCCCTAATAAAGAGATTTTTATTTTTTCTTTACAAGACTTTTGTCTTTTGTCGTTTTTTCAAGTTCCCGAATCTCATCCCGAAGCAGAGCGGCTAATTCAAAATCAAGATTTGCCGCGGCTTCTTTCATTTCTTTTTCTTTTTGCTTTAAAAGCCTTTCCAGCGCAGTTTTTGATTTCGGAACCGGTTTTAATTCCATCTTCAGCACTTCTTCGGGAAGAATATCTCTGATTTCTTTGAAAATAGTTGTTGGCGTAATATTATGCTTCGTATTATACGCAAGCTGAAGGCTCCGTCTGCGATCTGTTTCCGAGATCGCGCGTTTAATAGAGCCGGTAATGTTGTCTGCATACATCAAAACCTGCCCCGCGACGTTACGCGCCGCGCGTCCGATAGTTTGTACGAGTGATGTTTCCGAACGGAGGAACCCTTCTTTATCAGCATCTAAAATTGCTACTAGAGAAACTTCCGGCAAATCCAAACCTTCACGCAAAAGATTTACGCCAACGAGCACATCAAAATCCCCTTTACGTAATTTAGTAAGGATGCGGATTCTATCCAATGTTTTAACATCGCTGTGGAGATACGCAACTTTTAATTTTTCTTTTTCAGATAAATATTCAGTTAAATCCTCCGCCATGCGCTTTGTAAGCGTAGTTACAAGAACGCGCTCTTTCCTTTCTACTCGTTCACGAATGCGCGGAATAAGGTCATCAATTTGGCCTACGACCGGTCGCACGATAATTTCCGGATCAACTAGTCCCGTGGGGCGAATGATTTGCTCCACCACTTGCTTGCTGTTTTCTTTTTCGTATACGCCTGGTGTTGCCGATGTACAGATAATTTGGTCTACCCGAGCCATAAATTCCGGAGATTTAAGCGGACGATTATCTGCAGCAGACGGCAGGCGGAATCCATAATCAATCAGCGTCTTTTTGCGTGAAGCGTCTCCCGCGTACATTCCCTGGATTTGTGGAATAGTAACGTGCGATTCATCAATAACCGTCAGAAAGTCAGCTTTCCCAGTTTTTTTATCCTTAGGAAAATAATCTAACAGCGTGTCCGGCGCTTCCCCTGCCTTTCGCCCCGAAAGATGGCGCGAATAGTTTTCAATACCGTTGCAATAGCCGATTTCCGCTATCATCGCGAGATCAAAATTTGTTCTGCGTTCAAGCCGTTCTGCTTCAAGTAGGAGTTTATCCTTTTCTAATTCTTTAAGGCGAGCATTAAGTTCGGCACGAATATCTTTAATCGCGCGCTCGCGTTCAGAAATCTCTGTAATAAAATGTTTTGCCGGAGAGATATAAATATCCGGCACCTGTGGAGTCTTTCCCGGACGGAAACCTTCCGTCGGATCAACTTCGTAGATATTTTGAATAATTCCGTCGTGGACAAATATGGAATAAATCACTTCTCTATCCGGCGGCATAATTTCCCAATTTTCACCGCGGATGCGGAATGTACCACGCTTTAAGTCCGCGTTCGTGCGCGTAAATTGCAGTTCCACCAGCTTCCTCACAAACTTTTTTCTATCCAGCGTATCGCCTGCTTTGAAATGAAAAATATTTTCCCGATATACTTCCGGCGCACCAAGGCCGTAAATACACGAAACAGATGCAACTACAATTACATCTTTTCTCGTTAAAAGCGCCATAGTCGCTGCGTGGCGCAATTTATCAATCTCTTCGTTGATCATCGCTTCTTTCGCGATATATGTATCAGAAGTCGGGATATACGCTTCCGGCTGGTAATAGTCGTAGTACGAAACAAAATAATTTACGGAATTGTGCGGAAATAATTCTCGAAACTCGTTCGTAAGCTGGGCGGCAAGCGTTTTGTTGTGTGCAATGACGAGCGTCGGTTTTTGGATACGTTCAATAACATTCGCTATCGTGAATGTCTTTCCTGATCCGGTAACGCCTAAGAGCGTTTGACGGTCATGCCCTTTTTTGAGTCCCTCGACGAGCTCATCAATCGCCTTTGGCTGATCGCCCGCGGGCTTATTATTTGAAACGATTTGAAATATGTTTTCCATTATAGAACTAAAAACCCCCTTGCTTTTGGTATCGCTGAGGGTACACGAGCAACTCTAATGCATTTTATTGAAAAAACAAACCTCGTCAGGATTTCTGACGAGGTGTAGAACTGCTAGTTCTCTAGAACGGATAGGGCCCTTCTGACCACTTGAACCCGAGGGATATCAGGACAATCAGAACAATCAGGAAAATTGCTGTTGCGAGTACGAAGATCTTCACTATGGACAAATCTTCCTTGACGCTCGCAAACCGAGGATCTTTTTTCTCCATGACCGTCCCTTTCGTCAAGAAGTGAAAGCTGAACGGATGAAGAACGAGAGCAAGAATCCCATGATTACGAAGACCACGACAGTGGACCCGATCATGACCGGAGTCCATTTCTTCTCCAGCTTCTTAAACCTCGGCCTTCCTGACGGCGGACGAACCCCTCTCACTTCCGTAGATGTAGGCATCACTCCTCCCTAATGTTTCAGAGTTGTAGATTGGAAACGAACAAGATATTTACAATAACCCATACTTTAAAAGTATGCAAGTTATACTTTGAGATATCGCCGAATCGCGATGACTCCAGAAATAACTCCCAGAAAAACTCCGAACAAGACTTGGTATAAAAAGAGCATTCCGATATTGGTCCAAAAATACGTTTGCAAATCCATAGGAGGAATAAATGCTTTAATGCTTCCGGAAATAATCGCGACAAAAGGAGCGAGAAGAATCAAACTTAAGAGTGCGGATATGACGCCGAAAATAATCGCCTCTATAATATACGGACCGTTCAAAAAAATATTTGAAGCTCCGACAAGACGCATAATAGAAAGCTCATCGCGATTGGAATAAATCGCGAGGCGTATCGTATTAAATGTTACAAGTACGGAAGTGAGCGCGAGGAAAATAGCAACACCAAGACCTATGCGCTGTACTCTGCTCACCATTAAATTCAGCCGCTCAATAGCGGTCCGGCTTTGTGTATACGTGACGTTTTCAATAAGTGAGGAAAATTCTTCTCCCTGCAAATAGGAAGCAATGAGGCCGTATTCGTTCGGATCATTCGCTTTCACATTCAGTGATGCGAGAAGTGGATTTTCGTCTAAAACATCTAGCGCCTGCGTAATAACAGTACTCGCACCATTACGTTCGCGGAATAATTCTAAAGCTTTTTCGCGCGAAGTGTATTCTACCCCTTTTACCTCCTTCAATGTTTCAAGTGAGCGTTCAATTTGTAAAATCTGGTCTTCGGTTGCGCTGGTTTTAAAATAAACACTAATATCAATCTTATCCTGCAAGTGAGCAACGGCTATTTTAGTAACCGCGCCAAAAAGAATTAGGCTAGCTGATGTAAGCAGGGCGATAACCATAACAATAACCGTTGCCGTCGAAAGCAAAGCGTTGCGTTTGAAACTTAGGATGCCATATTTGATTATGCGATAAAGAGTTGTTGCCATTTGAGGAAATCTAATATTTAAAATCTAAGATTTCATATCTTACACTATTATTTTAATCTTTGAGATTTTATATTTGACCTGCCTGCCGGCGAGGCAGGGATTTTATTTTTTATCATACCGTTCCGTATTTGCCTTGCTTTTCATCACGAACTATTTTTCCGTGTGCTAATTCTACCACGCGCTTCTTTAAAAGATTCACGACATGGCGATTATGCGTAGCAAGGAGAACGGTCGTGCCAAGTTCGTTAATCTTCGCGATCAATTTAATAATATCTTCAGTATTTTTTTCATCCAAGTTGCCGGTCGGCTCGTCCGCAATCATAACCTTGGGATGATGGATAAGCGCGCGGGCAATAGCAACGCGTTGGCGTTCCCCTCCGGAAAGCTCGTGTGGAAAGCTTAATTGCTTATCACTCAAACCCACCATGTCTAAAACCTGCGGGACGAGCTCGTCAATTTCCGCCTGTGACCTTCCCTCAACTTCAAGTGCAAAGGCAACGTTTTCAAATGCAGTTTTTCTCGGAAGCAATCTGAAATCCTGAAACACCATACCGATCTGCCGGCGAAGCGACGGCAATTCTTTGGAGCGCATTTTATTAACTTCGTAGGAACCCACGAGAATGCGACCCTTACTAGGACGCTCTTCTCCAATTAAAAGTTTCAAAAGGGTTGATTTGCCTGCTCCCGATCTTCCCACGACAGAGACAAATTCACCTGGGTGAATTTCAAGATTAATATCCTCAAGGGCAATAGAGGCCGCCTTACCTTCGTATGATTTGTAAACGTTAGTAAATCCGATCATAAGTATGCGAAAGCCTTAGCGAAAGGCACATGCGAAATGTTTAACAAAAGCAAAAATGAAATAACAGGAGAAATGCGCATGCCTTCATGAAGGCATATAAAAACCTATATTATTTTAGCATCATTCTCCTTCTCTATTCTATCAACTATTAGTCTTTAATTGTAACTCACTTTCTATAAATTTATCCAGATCTCCATTTAAAACCTTATCGGGATCGTGATGCTCAACTTTCGTGCGATGATCTTTCACAAGCTTATAGGGATGGAGGACGTACGAGCGTATCTGACTTCCCCATTCCGGTTTCACTTTCGTACGAAGCTCTGAGATTTTATTTTTCTGCTCGGTTTCCAGAAGGTGGATGAGCTTTGATTTTAAAATCTGCATCGCCTTCTCGCGGTTCTGTTGTTGGGAACGCTCTACTCGTGAAGATATAACGATGCCTGTCGGTTTATGTGATACGCGCACCGCGGTTTCCACCTTGTTTACGTTTTGCCCTCCCGGCCCTCCGGCACGTGAAAAACTTACATCAATATCTTCTTCCGGTATCACAATGTTGCGATATTCGATAGTTGGAAGAATGGGAACGATTTCCACGAGCGCAAATGACGTGTGACGAAGTTTTTTTGCGGAAAAAGGAGAAATGCGCACAAGGCGGTGTACACCCATTTCACGTTTCAAGCCGCCATATACAAAATCACCCTTAATTTCCATCGCACGATCGTCGGTCATGAATGTTTTCCATCCACGACGTTCTACGTAGCGCATATACATGCGGAAGAGCATGTCTGCCCAGTCTTTTGCATCATCTCCACCAACGCCAGGATATATCGTAAGGTGAGCGGAATATTTGTCGTATTTTTCTTGCAGGGGTTGAAACATAAATAACGAATGCAGTCTATCAGAGTTTGAGAGACAAAACAAAAACCCCGCAAAGCTTTATAAAAGCGAAGCGGGGTTTGAAAACCATCTTTAGTTTTCTTAGGAAACGAGAGTAAACCGAGGACCCCTGTAGTCCGGACGCTCAACGATGTCTTGAAACATTACGATTGGGCGAGCATATGATTTACCTCTACTGAAGACATAATATTGAGTCGTTTCTGGAATGAAAACTACCAACTCCTCATGCGTTTCTGTATGCTCTGCATTGCTACATACAATACCCACGAATAATCCATCCATGATAGCTTCTTGAACGCTTTTTTCAGATGCAGCACATAAGCTATCAAGAGAAACTGGCATGGGACAATAGTCTGCATCGAGAGTATAAATCACCAACCTTTCGTCGGTTTCATCATGTCTCGCAATACCCAAAGTTCTATAGAGAGATCCTTTGAAATGCCGATAGAGTTGCCCCGTTTGGATAGTCTCTGACGTAACCATATTCTGACCTTCCTTCCTGGGTTTGAAAAGAACTGGAAATTACTTTCTGGAGCCGGAGGTGAGAATCGAACTCACGGCCTGCTGTTTACGAAACAGCTGCTCTGCCCCTGAGCTACTCCGGCTGAATGAATTCAAATTTCGGCGGGCAGGTTTACCATCCGCCGGTTGGCGGATTGCTAAGGTGACCTAAAAGCCAGCCGATTGCGAAATTGAGCATATCACGGATATACGGTACCCTCAATATGGTACATTCGTAAATTTTCAACGAACCGGAGGAGAGTTCTCATGTCTGAAGTCGATCCGTACGATCTTGATGGCACTGAGTATGCTCGTATTCTTCGTGAAGAGAATAAAGACCCTCTCAAAGATTCTGTTGATGAGGGTCCTCATCCGCTCCTTGAGCGAGATGCTCTCGTTGCAGACCTCATGGATCATCTCAATGAGTTCGAGAAAGATCTCAATAGTCGCCGATATCCAGAAGGCCGGTGGCGGACAGATTCTTATCACGAATTTGATGAAGGATTTCTCTTGCGCCGAGAAATCTTGATCGCTGAAGTCTTGCGCTTCATTCACGAAGGAAGCAAAACTGTCTGATGCCCCCGCGCGCTCTTCGCCTGAACAGCGCGCTTTTTTATATCCATTACTTAAATAAAGAACTACGTCAGACTCGTGAGCAGAATACGGGAATCCAATATAGTTTGGTCCATAACAATTTTGCGGATGATGAGTATGTTTACGACTTCATTCGAACTTACTTTATAGTGAACTAGTCGAATCCACTTTATCAAAAATTCCTGGCTAAAAAAAGCCGCGCCGCGGAGGCACGGCTTCATCCTTTCGAAAAAAACAGAGATGGATTATCCAAAAGTAAACGTAAACGCTTTGAGTCCGGGCTTTTGAATTTTCAGTTCAAGCGTGTTGGTTTCTGATTGATTGCCTTGAATAATTTTATAAAGGCGTGCTTCTTTTATCTTTAACACAGTCTTACCATCTAAAGTTCTAACAATATCCGACCCGGCTTCAAGTCCAAGCGGTTCTCCATCGCGGAGAACTTCTACAACTATTTCAGTGTCCGATTCCGCGACAAAGAAAACGTCCTTTGCAGTGTATTGATATATGATTCTTGCATCAGATGCAACGTTTTGAGCAAATTCAGGTGTTACATCCCAGCCATTGCTTGGAAAAAGGAAGTCTTTCTCGTTGGGTTCGCGTGCCGATCCAAAATATACCTCAGGGCTTCTTACACCACCCTGAACAGGGATTTCTTTGGTTATTGACTGATCTATTGTCCCGCTCTCCCCTAATACCGCCATTCTTTCGGCGAGCGCGTCCTGAATTTTTTGCTCCGTTTCTTCATAGCCACCTTCCCCGATATGGTCGTATACCACATAGCCATCAATATCTATCAAGTACTTTCTCGGCCAGAATCGGTTCTGGTACGCATTCCATGTTGAATAGTCGTTATCAAGGACTACCGGATACTTGATCTCCAGTCTCTTCGTCGCTTCAAGAACATTTTGGTAAACCTTCTCAAACTCAAACTCCGGAGTATGAAGCCCGATAATAACAAGCCCCTTGTCTTTATATTTTTCATGCCACGCGTTTAAATACGGTGTCGTGCGCTGGCAATTAATACAAGAATAAGTCCAAATATCGAGGAGCACGACTTTTTTTCCGACAAATTCACCTATAGTGACAGGGTTCCCGTCTGTATTGATGAAATCGTTGGGGGTCGTAATCTCTTTTGCAACAGAATAAAGCTTCGCTTTTTCTTCTTTACCTATCGTTGTTTTTACATCTACTTTTCCGCCGATTGTGTTGCGAGAAACTTTTTGCGAATTGAGATAGAAAATTCCACCGACAACGAGAATAGTGAGCAGTCCGAAGCTCATTATTTTTTGAGGGGACATATTAAGCAAGCGTTTCTTTCTTAACAGCGGTTGAGGCAAGATAAGAAAGAAACCCGGGGATAAGCGGCAAAATGCAGGGACTTAAAAATGATCCGACTCCGGCAAGAAAAGAAACGCCGAAGTTAAAGATGGTAAGTGAGCTGATACCGCCACCAATTGATGTCGTTAAATTCAGAGCGAGAAGAATATCTGTCAGGAATTGGAGATTCGCAACACGAGAGAGAGTTCCGGTAAAGACCAAAACACCCAGTGCGATAAGAATAACGCCGAAGAAATACTGGAAGTAGAGAAGTTTCTTGCCTAAGCGATTGATAAGCGCTTGCGCTTGGTTCGTGAAAAGCCCAACGAGAAGGAACGGGATTCCGAGCCCAAGCGTGTAGGCGACGAGAAGCAAAAATGCACTTCCAGCCGATGTTGTTGCGAGTGCCAAAATTGCGCCAAGCGCCGCAGAAACGCACGGGGTCCACCCCACGGCGAATGCCGCACCAAAAACAAAAGAGGTAAGATAGTGGGAACGAAACCGACGCTTGACGAGAATCTTATGATCCGTCTTTAGGAACGCCGGAGTGAATAAGCCGAGTAAAAAAAATCCGAATAGAATAATAATAACGCCACCGAGTCTACCCAACCATTCTTGAACAGTGTAGGATGCGCTTGAAAGAACCGTCTGCAGGAGCACTCCAACAAGAGAGAACACCAGCGAGAAGCCAAGTACAAAGAAAACGCTTGAGAAGAAGATACTCCAATCGCGCGTAGGTTTTTCAGAAGATACGACTTGATTCATAGGTTCTATTTTTTATTGAGCGATTACTTTGTTTATCTCATTAAGATAGCGTGCCTTGTCCCATTGATCTGGCGCCTTGAGTAATTGTTTTCCGTTCTTCACAAACACTTTTGTGTGCTGATAAGGAATGCCATATTTAACCGCCAGAGCTTTCTCGTCACTATCGGTGTCGCTATCTTTGTAATTAATGCGAATCCCTACCACGTTGTCAGTCGTTAATTCGTTAAACGCAGGATACAAGGCGTTTGCCACCTCCGTCTTACAAGTCGGGCACCAGTTGGCATAGAAATAAAGAACCACAAGTTTGTCGGTTTTTATTGCTGCGTCGTAATCCGCTTTTGTAAAATCAAGAAGAGGCGCGGATTTTCCGGCAAGAACCATTCCTGTATATTTCGTCATCATTGCTCCCTCCTCTTTTTTCATCGTTTCTCCCGCTTTCTTTTCCATCGTACCGTCTGGGTTTACCATAGTGCCATCAGGTTTAACCATGGTCCCATCGGGTTTCACCATCGTACCGTCTGGCTTTACCATAGTACCGTCAGCTTTTACAACTGTGCCGTCCTCTAATGTTTTTTCATTTGCTGGCGACTGTGCTGTTTGTGATTGGTTGCGCGTAGCGAAATAAGAAATTCCGCCGATCACCACAACTAATGCAATTATTGCGATAATCATAGGCATCGCAAACCCCTGCCTGCCGGCAGACATGGCTTTTTGTGAATTGTTGTTTGTCATATATTTTTTCGTTAATTACGGATTCACAACGAACCAGACACCATTGACGTCCTGTCCTGTAGTGTCACCTGCCTTCATATCTTTAGACCAGAAATAAAGTGGTGCACCATTGTAGGTCGCCTGAATGGTCCCGTCTGCACGAGTAATTGTTCCAACTGCACCAGTCACTCCGGCTCCCGCAGAAATAGTCGCTCCCGCAGAAACGTTATATGCTGGCCATTTCGCGATGCAATCCCCCGCGCAGTTACTTACACCCGCACTGTCCTTTGTGAAGCGATACAATGTCATGCCATCTCCAGCAACGAGATATGTACCGATCTTTGAAGATGCTGAAACAACAGTATTTAAAGCGATAACATCGTGTGCCTTCTTTGACATCATCATTCCCTCGTCCTTTTTCATCATACTGTCTCCTTTGTTCATCATCGCCCCGTCTTTTTTCTGCATCATTACCTTCATCGCAGCGCGGGTTAGCGGACCGTAGTAGCCCGTCGACTTCACGCCGAGCATGGTCTGATGCTTCATCACCGCTGCTTTCGTAAGCGGGCCGAAATATCCCTTCGCGACTCCGGCGGGAATCATGAGAAGCCCCTTCTCTTCAAGGAGCATCTGGAGGGTCACGACTTTGTCACCGCGCGATCCGAAAAACAAATCCTCTTCGTGGGTCATGGTATCGCCCGACATCACGGCGTCTTTTTTCATCATTGAGTCGCCTGTACCCGTCATTGTATCTTTCTGCGTCATTGAGTCACTTTTCTTCATCATGGAATCGCCCGTTGTTTCCACCGCAAAAACGCTTCCTGCTACAGCAAACATTGCAACCAACGCGAAGGTCGTCGCGCCAATTTTCAAATTCATTGTGTTGTTCATATAATTATTTTCTATTTTACTAAAAAAATATATTACTATATTCTCGACTACTTGCTTAATGATATGCCCTCATAAAAATGATGTCAAGTATACTTTACATAGCTATTGTGCATAACCCTACTTTACTAATGCATTATCCAGTTTTTGTTTATCAAATCCTAAAATAGAAATTTTGGATCCGTCGTCTTTCGTAATTACGGTAAACGGTACTCCCATCTGCCCGGACTCGGCAATCATTTCTTGAACAGCCTTTGGGTCTTTATCAACATAGATTTCTTCAAATGTAATTCCTTTTGATTGCAGGTACTCCGCTTCCATTTTGCAGTAAGGGCAAGTTGTTGTTTTATATATTTTAATTGTCATGGACGTTTTAATTTAGTTGCTAATCCGACCATAGATAAGAGTAATAATTTTTGCTACGATCATTCCAGAGAGAACGAATACAAGCCACGGATCAAGATTATGATCGAAGCTTTGGACAATAATACCGAGTGTGAGTAGCGCAGTACCGACAAGAAATGCAATACGACCAGCCATCATTTTGTGAAGTCCCTCCCGTTCGTCTCTATGATTTTCCCTCCATACAAAACTCGCAAAAAACGCAAAGACTACGACAAGTCCCAAAACCATCATCATGAGGAGCGCAGTCGGCATCCAAAAACCAAATGGATTGAGGAAAAGGATGAGTAGAATAATGAGTATTCCGGAAATTGAGACTTCTTGTAGTAGATTATTTTTCATATTTTATTTGGAAAATATCCTCAACTGATTTTTTGAAAAATTTAGCTATTTTCAAGGCTAAAGTGATTGACGGAGTATAATTTCCTTTCTCAATGGCGATAATCGTCTGACGGGTTACTCCAACCGCTTCGGCCAACGCCTCTTGGGTAATATCAGATTTTGTCCGTAACTCGTAGACTTGGTTCTTGATGATTTCCTTCATAATTCATATATCTGATATATTTCAGTATAGTGTCTGGGAATTCGAATGTCAAATTAACTTTACATAACCCATCTCTGTTTTTTTGAAAGAGTGAAGCCGGGGGCGCGGCTTTTTTTAGCCAGGAATTTTTGATAAAGTGGATTAGACTAGTTCACTATAAAATAAGTTTGAGCACAGTCGTAAATATACCCCAGTTTTGTTGCGGAATTAGTACAGTGGTAGTACGATAGCTTCCCAAGCTATAGACGCGGGTTCGATTCCCGTATTCCGCTCACGGATTAGATCTACTTCCGAAAAACTATCTGTTCCCCGTTCCAGGTAAGCACGGGGTCAAGGATATAGATTTTAGCGTTTTTTCTTGTTTCAGCAAGCCAGGCAAGATATGCATCTTGCGTTTCAAACGCCTCCCCCGCCACGATCTCCTCGCGCGCCTGGGGAATAAGAACAAAAGTTTTGAATTGATTGAGGGGAACGCCATAGAGCTCCTGAACTGCGTTTTCTAAATCTGGATTTTCCTGTTCCAAGGTCGCGATGCGATCCATAACGCGCTCGTCAAAATCTGCTTTTTTTATTTCCTGGAATTTATTCAAGAGCAATTCGTTTTCAACAAGCTTATCTAACGTAACGCGCCGCACCTCGTGCCGGTTCACTTTATTTACATCCTCTTCGCTTGCTCCAAAGAATTGTCCTGCTTGCGTATAGTAATGGAAAATTGACGTGCTCGTTTGTTCAAAACGGGATGCGCCTACTAATTTACCGTTCACAATCGCGACAGGATACCATCCTTTTTGGATCGCAATATGCACGCCAATGCCGCACACCACCATCGCGAGAAAGAAAATGAGTAAAGGAATTCTTTTCATATTATTCATTGTTGGGCACTAGGATAATAAGCCGCTCACCAGGTTTTTTATAATGAAACAAAGCCTTGATATCTTTTTCTAAATTTTCCAAATTCCCTAAATAATCAAGATTCTCTTTAAGTTTTGCATTCTCTTCTGTAAGCGCGGAGAGTGTTTCCTGCGCTTTGTTTCGTTTGCGCTCCTCTGCAAGGCGGCCAGTATTTAACCGGAGCAAGTGTATGCCGGCAAATATCGCAATTCCAAGAAGGATAACCGTACCGAAAATACGCATACCCTTATCATACCTCCCGCTCTATCGTTTGAGAAGTTCTTTAAAAATACTGGCGGGAATTTTTACCTGACTACTCGTTCCCCGCTCTTCCAGCCGCTTTTTGCCCCGCTGTTGTTTCTTCCACAACTTCATTTTTCGAGTACGATCTCCTCCGTAGAGATACCCTGTTACGTCCTTGCGGATCGCGGGGATGGTTTCACGGGCAATAATACGTCCCCGTGCGCTCGCCTGCAATGCCTGCTGGAATTGTTGGCGCGGGAGTAATTCTTTTAACTTTTCCACCGTCGCTCTGCCTTCCCGCTGGATATCGTCATCCGGAATAATGCGCGTAAGGCCGGGAATGACCTGTTCCGCGACTAAAATCTCCATCTTAGAAACATGCGCAGGAATAAATCCGGAGAGTTCATAGCTGAACGATGCAAACCCTTCTGATGCGGATTTTAATTTGTCATCCAAATCGCTTACCAAATCTGCGAGCGGAATCTTCGCCGTAATCAGCGTTTTTTGCCCAGCGGATTTAACCTCAAGACCGGAGAAGCGAAAAATATTTGAAAGTTGTAAAATTGCGCCGAGATATTCGGGCGGAGTCACAATTTCAATATCTGTTACTGGCTCTAATACTTCCCGATATTCATCGGGAAAATCTTTGGGATTCGTGATCGTAATCCACTCGTCTGCGTTTTTTTTAATTTTATACGCTACTGACGGAAAACTATGAACTGTTTCCACATGAAATTCCTGTTCAAGGCGCGCTGCCGTTATTTCAAAATGCAGACGGCCTAAAAATCCTCCCTTATATCCGCGCCCTAAAATTTCGCTTGTATCCGGTTCAAACGTAAGAGCAGAATCCGTGAGACGAAGTGCAGAGAGCGCCTGTCGAAGCGTATCGTAATCACCCGCGTCTTCCGGATAAAAAGAAACGAAAACGACAGGATTCGGTTCGCGATATCCAGGTAACGGATCAATATGGAGAAAGCGATCGGCATGAACAGTAAGCGTGTCTCCGATTTTTACTGCATCAGCATCTTTAATACCCGTTGCCACATATCCAATCATCCCTTCTTCCAGCACGGACTCCGTTTTCATTTGGGGGGCAAAAAAACCAACTTCTTTTATTTTAAATGACGATCCGGTCGCTAAAAACTTCGCAGTCTCTTGAGGTCTGAACGATCCTTCAAAAACGCGAGCAAAGGCAATAACTCCCTTATGGTCGTCGTAGAGAGAATCAAAAATAAGTGCACGAGGCGGAGCATTTTCTTTACCCTCTCGCGGCGGCGGAACGGTGCGCACGATTGCTTCCAAAAGTTCGGGAACTCCATCTCCGGTTTTTCCCGAAACGCTCATAATGTCTTTCTCGCTCGCGCCAATAAGCTCTGCAATATCATGTCGAGCAGTTGCAACCTGATCGGCGTCGGCAACGTCAACTTTATTTACCGCTCCAACGATAAAAAGGCCTGCGCGTTTTGCATTTTCATAATTTGCGAGCGTCTGTGCCTGAATCCCCTGCGTCGCGTCAACCAATAATACCGCTCCTTCAACCGCCATAAGCGCACGGGAAACTTCGTAACCGAAATCAGAATGCCCGGGGGTATCTATTAGATTTAGGGTATAGGGTATAGCGTCTAGGGTATAGCGCATACGGACCGGCGCCATTTTAATCGTAATACCGCGCTCACGCTCTAAATCAAGCTGATCTAAATACTGCGGCTTCATAAGCCGTTTATCCACCGTTCCGGTCGCCTCTAATAACCGATCTGCAAGCGTGGATTTGCCGTGATCGATGTGAGCTATGATTACAAAATTTCGTATTAAATGCTTCATGTGAGGAACACTCTACTCTACCCCGTAAGCAAACGGAAGGGCAAACAAAAATCCCCCGATTATCGGAGGGTCTTTAGAATCCCGCTTGTACGAGTTCCTGGAATGTTTCCAGGTGGGTGGGCTCGGCAAGAACTCCACGGAGCTCTGCAATTCGCCCTCCCTGTCAAGAGTTTTTGATCCGGAACTCTTGAAGCGGGACGTAGTAATTATAAAAGAGCGCTCTAAAAAATTCAAGTTTGAAGACGACCCTCCTTTGCATAAAGCTTCGGAGGGTATCCGCTTGAGGCGGATAAAAAAACCAATGCATGCGAAATGCATTGGTGGTTGAGGGTAGAGAATCTACACAGTTTGAGGCAACTCTACTCTCGTGCGAGGTTTTTCATAAACTTCATTCCAAGAAAACGATCCAATTGTAACATTCTCACGAAGCTCGTACGTCTCGTATCTGGAATGCTGTCCGGAACGAACGAACTGGGGCAATTCCTCAAATGCCCCATCTTCGTCTGCGGCCTCCAAGACTCCAAGCACTGTTCGCTCCTCGCCCCGAACGCCCACGACAATGAAAGGTTTGTAGGCCAGCGCGCTGACCAGTACTTTGGCTCTCTCGTCCTCCTTAGTCGCACCACTCATAGTGTATCCTCCTCCGGTGTTCTTAAGACCCAGAAAATCAGAGTACCACAAACTTACTATTTACACAAGTTCGTCCGAGCTGTGGAGAAGATCGAAGTTGATTTTCTTATATGCAAAAAGTTCTTCGGATGTAAAGAAGCGAGCTACTTCTTCTTCTGGATTTTCTGCCGCGTCCGACGCATGGACAAGATTGGATTGCATACTCATACCAAAATCTCCACGAATCGTCCCCGGTGCTGCTTCATACCCTTTAGTAGAGCCAACGAGCGTGCGCACCACCGAAACAGCCCGGAGTCCGGAAAGAGCAATCGCTACAATCGGCGAAGACGCCATATATTTTTTCAATCCTTCAAAAAACGGCTTGTCAGCATATTTGCCGTAGTGCGCCATCGCGAGCACATCGTCCATCTGCATCATTTTAAGACCAATGACTTTTAATCCCTTGCGTTCAAAGCGATGTAAAATCTCGCCCAAAAGTGCGCGCTGGAGAGCATCTGGTTTGATAAGTACTAATGTTTTTTCTTCTTTTGGATGGTTGCCGTTCATAGTTATTTCTTTTCTTTCGTTACATTCAATCTCAATTCTTTGAGTTGCGCCTCATCTACTTCTGACGGAGCATCCATAACGGAAGTTCTGCCCGAACTTGTTTGAGGAAATGCCTGGACTTCGCGCAAATATTGTTCTCCTGTGAGTATCATCATCATTCGCTCAACGCCGTGTGCAATGCCGCCATGCGGAGGTGCTCCATGAGAAAGCGCAGTTATCATATGCCCAAATTCCCGATCAATATGCTCATCCGAATATCCTAATATCCTAAATGTTGCGCGAAGCATTTCTGGATTATGAGCACGAATACTTCCTCCGCCTACTTCATACCCATTACATACCAAATCATATTGAGACGTTAAAATCTCGCCTATATTCTCGCCTCTCATAAGCCACTCAATATGTTCTGGCTTGGGATGTGAAAATGGATTGTGCGTAAACGTCCATTTACCCTCTTTGTCTTTTTCAAAAAATGGGAAATCAGTAACCCAGGCGAAGGCGAGTGTTCCGTCCTTTTTTTCTTCTTCAGTCCGCAAATCAAACTTATCCGCGCCGAACTTTTCCATCGCTTCAGCATAAGTAAACACGGGGAATTGTTTGTCCTTAAGCTTATGTCCCATGTCAGTAACAACGGTTTTTACCATTGCCTCATCAAGGGCCATAACTTCTTCGCGAACCGCGAAACTCATTTCTAAATCAATTTGCGTATGTTCAAAACCACGATCCGCGCGCAAATCTTCATCGCGCACGCAACGGGCAATTTGAAAATACCGCTCAAAACCAGCCACCATGAGGAGCTGTTTATATTGCTGAGGGCTTTGCGGAAGGGCAAAAAACTTTCCCGGATATACGCGTGAGGGAACCAAAAAGTCGCGAGACCCTTCGGGTGTTGATTTCGTAAGGATCGGTGTTTCTATTTCTTTAAAGTCCTTGTCAAATAAAAATTGACGGATGCGATTAACAAATTCCGAGCGAAGACGCATATTGTTCTGCAAACGTTCGCGGCGCAAATCCAGATAGCGATATTTAAGTCGAAGCTCCTCGTCAATTTCATGACCATCAGTATCCAGTGGAAACGGAGGAGTCTCAGCTTTGTTTATAACTTCAAGATAATTTGCTTGCAATTCAACTTTACCGCTCGTAATGCCTGGATTCCACATTTTTTCCGGTCTTGCCGCAACGACACCTCTAATCTTCACCACCCATTCAGGACGGAGTGTGGTCGCCGTTTCATATACTTCCTTTATTTGGGGAGTAAAAACTACCTGTGCGATACCCGTCCGATCCCGTAAATCAATAAAAATAATTTTGCCATGATCGCGGCGCGCATGCACCCAGCCGGACATTTCTAATTCCTGACCCTCAAGATGTGCGATTTCTCTCGTTAAAATTCTCATAAGAATAAAGAAACTGTATCACAAGGCGATGAATAAAAAAATGGCCAGTGACCGAAGAATTACTTCGATCACTGGCACTATGGTGCCCGGAGTTCCCCCCCGGAAAACTGGAGGCACCGGCCTCCTCGCCGAACCTGCTCTCCGACGAAAAGGTATATTTGGGGCGTTATCTGATTCGACACACAGCTACGAGTGCATATCAAGAACCAGCTTCAGGACCTGCTACGAAACGGCCAGTTCGCATCGTACGGCGCCCCGAGAAACGACGAAGTCCACCTATCGTTTTTCACCTGACCTTTAGAGGATACGGAGCCCCTCATAAGGTTTTAACGATCCTCTTTGGTCGTCCAGAACCACCCGAAGCGACCTAAGAGAACTTACGAGAAGTGTATCATATTCCATTCTTATTCTTCAATCGTTGTGTATCCTGATTTTAATTGTTCCGTTTATGTCAGTACGTACAATATTCTCTGCAAATACATTAATGCGATCAAGCGCCTCCTTCGTAGGATGTCCATAATTATTTTTACCAACGCTCACTACCGCAAGACGCGGACTTACAGCTTTTAGAAATGCGTTACCAGAAGAAAATTTAGATCCATGATGCGGAACTTTTAATATATCTGACACAAGACCAGTCCCCCGTGCTATGAGTTTTTGTTCCATCGCGATGGAAATATCTCCGGTAAAAAGAACTCCAAGCCCATTACCGTCGCTAAAGCGCGTTACCACACTCGCGTCGTTTGGATCTTTTGGAAAAAATCCCTGCACAGGATTAAGAATGGCAAAATCATAATTTTTATACCGGATAGCATCTCCCGTATTGATTTGGATGTAGGGAATTTTTTTATCGTGAAGTGCGGAGACAAGTTCATGATATATATTACTCTCTCCGGGAATACCGTTGCCAACAAATGCCCCTACATCATACTCACTCACAACATCAAGAAATCCTCCAAAATGATCTGCTTGCGGATGACTCATCATGACCATATCAATATATCTGTCTCCCTGAGGGAGAATCTCTTGGATGCGCCTCAGTGCTAAACCGTTGCGCGGGCCCCCATCAATAAGTATTTGTACATTACCAGGGAGCGTGAGAAGGGACGCATCACCTTGTCCTACGTCAAGGAAAAAGAGCGATGACGTGTCATAGAGTCCCACGCTTCGCGCCACGGAAAACCAAACAATACTATTCGCAATTACTATAACCGCTATCACGAAGACTATCCCTTTATTACTCGCCATATGTTCTTCTTAATATAATGCACCCCGATTATGCCGGCTATAAGCGCCACCGCAAGGAGTATTCCGATACTATTTACCGATATGCCAAATGAAAAAGATGACGTGAATTCAATAATAGTAATAGCGTAACCGGAAAAGATATGAGTAATGAGCCCGATTGCTTGCGCAAAATATAACGAAAAGATTGAAGCGCAAAGCATAAGAAATCCGAAAAACATCGTAATAGGAATAATCGGCAATACGAGCATGTTGGTAATAACGGAAGTAAGTGAAACGAAATCAAAACGGAGCAATAATAACGGAAATACCGCCGCCTGCGCGGCAATCGTGTTTAAAAGGTTTTCCCGCCAGTGCAGAAATCCCGACTCTTCTTTAAATCGCAAAAATGTTTCAAGGCGCGGAGCGAGATATGCAATTCCAAAAACCGCTAGGAAGGAAAGCTGAAACCCAATATCGTATACAAGGATAAAAGGATTCTGTGCCACCATAACGAATGCAGAAACTGCGAGGGTATTCCGCAAGCTATAGGGACGGTCAACGACGTTCGCGAGCAAGAGTATGCCACCCATAATAGCTGCCCGCACTACGGATGCGGCAGCTCCCGTCATTATGACGAAAAGTGTTATCGCCGTAATTGCAACAATAAAACGCCATTTTCTTTTCAGAAAAAATCCTGCGATAAAAAGAATGCCGCCGGCAATGATCGTGATGTTATATCCAGAGAGAGCGATGAGATGTGTTGTGCCTGTACGTTTTAGCGCATCTTTAAATTCTTTACTCATCGCTGCAGTTTCTCCGAAGAGAAGGCCGGAAACAAACGCTGCATGCTCTACCGGCAAGGCACGAGAAAGTACTTGCTCACTCGCGTGTTTTATCCTAAATAATTTTTCTTTTATCGCATTCCCTTCATGCTCGCGAATGCGCACTACGGAAACTCTCGTACCCACACCGTACACGCCGTCTTTTTTGAGATATCCCGCGAATCCCCCCTCCGGAACAAGTACGGTACCTGTTAGTATTACCTTGTCTCCATACTTCATTTCCGGATACCGAGGAATCTTCGCGTATATTTTCCCCCGATATGCACCATCCACTTCTACAATAACAGTTTGATTTTCTCTCGCGTACGCGATGTCCTGTATAACGCCCGTCATTTCAACAGGTATGTCATAGGGGATGGTAAATCCGCTATTTCGCATTTCATATCCTTGAGCATACAATCCTCCCAAAATAATAATTCCCGCGAGCATCGCGAGTACTTTCTTATTCCAGAGATAAAAAACGGCGCCCGTAAGTAACGCTATCGCAAACAGTACGACGATGCCATGCATGGATTGCGGAAGCATAGTCTGCACCGCAACACCTCCGAGGAAAAACACAATAAAATAGAAAGCTCGATTATGGAGATGCATGACAGTTAAACAGTTGATCAGTTAATGAGTTGAATAGTTCACTTCAACATTCGAGCATTACAACATTAATCATGGTTTTAGTATAAAACGAGACCATAAAAAAACCGAGTACATCACGTACTCGGTAGAGACATGCCTTTCTCCTAGACAGAGAGACGCTCTCCTTTGCCGTAACACTTCATACGACGAACAGCGCGCGGATGCAACGAATCTCTTGGAAAACCACGAGGCCCTTGCGTATGCGAGCGAAACCAACCAGGAGCTGGATGGCGAAGCTCATCCATCCGAAGCCACGTTATTTGATACCCCCCAAAGATTCCATGGGTGGGATCACAAAATCCGATAATGAGCAGAAGTTGAACAGGACGCTCTTTCACGGAAGCTCTCTTTCTTTTGACGAGTCACCAGGAAGAAACAGTCCAGTTTTTTATATTAACAATCTCTTCTGAAAAAGAAAAGAACCCGACACCCCTTGCGGGATGCCGGGCAACTCTCTTGGACGAGAGTTTAGCTTCGTACAGCGAAGGAGGAGCCAAGACTGCACGAAGTGTTCCTATACTTTCGCATATTTTTACAAATAGTCAATCCCTTATAAAAGAAGAGGCCCGACGTCGTGAGACGTCGGGCCAGACAAGTTTTGTTATGCCGAGAAGCGTAGGGTGAGCGCTCCTCTCCTGTCTATGGCACTTTTTTAAAGAGAGCTTATTCTGGTCTTCTCCTCACCAAAGCGAGGCGAATCCAACGAGAGTCCTTGATTCCACGACTGCTTACTCGCCATCCGCCAATGGACACCGCATCGTCAAGATGACAATGGTTGTTGCGAATGAGTATGCGAAGCTTTTTCGTGTTCACCAGGTTCAGCCCTTAGCACCTTTCGGCAAATGGAAGCTGCTGACGTAATACGAGGATACTACCTCTTTTCACGCCTCATCGCTCCATCTTTATCTCAACACCCTTGGGGGGTGCATTGATACGCAGACTTCACGCCTGCACCGTCTAGTCCCTTCAGACTCGTTTTCGGCGATGTTGTCGACCCCTCTATGAAGAGGGCCATCGCCTCAAGTACACCGTATGTTCCGCCATTGACCCTCGGGTCCAACCGAAAGCCATTGACGTTGCTTTTGTCATTATAGCATACCTATTATTCTTGTCAAGTGCCCCCCTAACTTTTAGAAGGTTGGGAGGGCAAGCCCCTTTTAAACCCGTAAAAACTAGAGAATTACGCCTCCTCCCAACATTTCACCGGATTTGGCATAAAACACAGCAGATTGCCCCTCGGCGATGAATTTTTGCGGAACTGCAAAAATTAGTTTAGCGCGTTGTCCGGCAGGGCCGGATCCGGCTTTGCCGGACAAGTTCGCTTTTGCGAGCGGTGCGCGATATCGCACTCGAGCGTAGATGGAGGTGGAAGTAGTTAATTGGTGGATGGGATTAATGAAGTGCACGTTCGTAAGTTCAACTTCTTTGCGATACAACGCTTTATTATTTTCTCCTTCGGCAACGGTAATGGTATTTGTCGCCATATCTTTACTTGCGACATAGTATGGACTCCCTGGGTGCTCTTTGCCTGCCTGCACGTTCAAATGGAGACCCTTGCGCTGTCCGATAGTGTAATTAAAAATGCCGTGATGCTCCCCTACAACTTTTCCATCCGTTGCTTTAATAACTCCAGTTTGCGCAGGAATATATTCACGTAAAAAATCCTGGAGCGTAATCTGTCCTAAAAAACATACACCTTGAGAATCCTTTTTCTCGGCGTTGGGAAGTCTAAATTTCTTTGCAAGCTTTCTCACTTCTGGTTTCGTATAATTCCCGATTGGAAAAAGACAATGCTTTAACTGTTTCTGTGTAAGCGTCCAAAGAAAATAACTTTGATCCTTGTTCTTGTCCTTAGCCTGATACAGTGAATAACCAATCTTTTTATTTTTGAGATTTGAGATTTGAGATTTAATGTAGTGTCCCGTTGCCACATAGTCCGCCCCCATTCCGAGTGCGTGTTCTAAAAACAATCCAAACTTTATTTCCTTATTACACATCACATCCGGATTTGGAGTGATGCCCTTCCGGTAGCCTTCTACCATATATTCAACTACGCGCTTTTTATATTCATCCTCAAAATCTAGTGTATAGAAAGGAATACCAAGCGTTTCCGCCGCACGGCGAGCATCCTCCGCGTCTCGATCCGCGCACCCGTCTACGTTCCAGCATTTCAAGTGTATACCTACTACGTTATATCCTTGTTTTTTGAGCAATGCGGCGGCTACAGACGAATCTACTCCTCCGCTCATTCCAACAAAAACTGTTTTTTTCTTGCCTGCCATATTCCTTGCAAAGCTATCAAAAGAATATTATAATAGCAAGCACAAATTAGCGGTGGGACAAGTGATAAGTGACATGGAACATGTGCCTGACCACCCCGACGCGGAAATATTTTTGATCTCCTATTATCCATTATTCATCGTCTATTTTCTCAATGTTAAATTATAATGAATTAAGAAAAGGAATCGTGTTTGTCCTTGAAGGCGAACCCCACCAAGTCGTAGAATACGAATTTTTACGCATGCAACAGCGCAAGCCTGTCGCAAAAACAAAACTCCGAAATCTTATTTCAGGGAAATTATTTGAGCGCACGTTTCATCAAAACGAAACGTTTGAAGAAGCGGATATGACTCGCAAAACAGCAACCTATCTCTATAGTAATCGTGGTGAGTACTGGTTCTCTGAAAAAGGAAATCCTAAAAATCGTTTTTTACTTACAGAATCCATCGTTGGGGAAGGAGCGCAATTTTTGAAAAATAATACCGATGTTACAACACTCGTATTTGATGAAAAGGTTATTAGTATTGAACTTCCTATCAAGGTGGAACTGACGGTAAAAGACGCCCCTCCAAGCATTAAGGGGAATACTGCACAGGGAGGAACAAAAGCCGTCACACTGGAAACCGGAGCAATGCTTAACGTTCCACTCTTTATAGACTCTGGCGACATTGTACGCGTTAATACTCAAACTGGAGAATACGTAGAGCGCGTAGAGAAAGCGAAATAGCGAATAGGTATAAAGTATAAGGTAGTAAGTATGAAGCGAAGAAAATAATTAGATAGAGAACGGCCGCCATGCGATATGGCGGCCGATGTGTTCTTGATTGAACTAGCGAGGTATCGTTCCCTCCTTTACCATTCTACCTTCCTGAATGTCCACGATTTGGTAAAGGTCAAACTTCCTACAGTTTTCGCTGTTCACGATTACCTCGAGAGCTTCCTCCGGTGAATCGAAAGAGAGAGGTTCACCAGGTCCACGAAAGACTTCGTGATTGAAACTCAGGACATCTTGCCAACCTCCAAACTCTTCATACTCTTCCATCACAAAAGCGATGTAACGCTTGAGCGCCATGACTACCCTCCTGGATTTAGAACTGAAAACGTGAAGAACCAACTCTATTATAGCATACCAATGTATATAAGTCAAGCTCCTTTTGGGGAGTGAATTAAGGCTATATATTTTGCCTTATTCTGCTTTTTTCTCGTCCTCCTTACCTTTATTCTGCAGGGCTTTTGCGAGACTAGAACGCAGATCGTCTATATTCACTTTTGCTTTAGGAAATTCTTTTCTCTGCTCGCGGGGACGATCCTGCCGTGGAGGCTGGGGCTGTAATCCCTGTTGCTCGCGTTCCTGTTTTTGAGGTTGAGACTGAGATTGAGGTTCGTTCCTATTCCCAGGCTTAGGAACCAACGTCTTTTTAAGCGAACGCTCATCTCTGCGCTTATTTTTATCATCCATACTCTCGCCTGTTGCAAGCCACTCTCCGGCAATTTTTTCTTCTACTTTCGCGCGGGTCGTTGCGTACCGGTCCCGAGTATTTTCAATAATAAATTCACGCTGGGAATGTTCCAGTCGCTCAAAGGGCATCAAAGTCTGCGCGGAAAACGGTCGGGAAGAAACACCATCAATCATCAGTTTTACGTAAATATTATATTTAGTGAGATTTATGAGGTCGTTTGCTTCAAATTCCGGCAGAAATTCCTTTTCCAAAAATTCGGCATCTTCCGCTCCCACGCGGAAAAGCAGCATTGTTCCCACGTTGCCGAAAATTGCATCGCGCACTTTAGTATTGGAGTCATGCACTAACTGCCCGATATATTGGTGCGCCAAGATAAGACACAGACGATATTTTCTTGCTTCGGAAAGGATGTTTGCGAAAGAATCTGTAGCAAAGTTCTGAAACTCGTCTACGTAGAGATAAAAATCTTTACGATCCTTTTCCGGAATATCCACGCGAGACATCGCGGCGAGCTGGAGCTTGGTAATGATCATGGAACCTAAAAGCGCGGAGTTACTCTCGCCCATTTTTCCTTTAGAGAGATTTACGATAAGGATCTTCTGCTTATCCATCACATCGCGCATATCAATCGTGGAATTGGTCTGCCCCAAGATGTTTCTAATGAGCGGGTTGGAAATCAATTGCCCGATTTTGTTTTGAATTGCCGCTGTCGCCTCCGTTTCAAAACGCTCGGAATAACGAGCAAATTCGTTTACCCAAAAACTTTTAATAACCGGATCTTTCAAGTTTTCAACTACTTTCGCGCGGTAATTCTTTTCCGCCAAAATACGCATAATACCCAAGATCGTTGCGCCGGGATATTCCAAAAGCGAAAGCAAGGCGTTATTCAAAATATATTCCATTCTCGCGGACCATACGTCCGGCCAGATTTTTTTAAACACGCCCATGATACCGGAAGCAACGAGATGCCGGAATTCCGGATCTACTTGCTCCAGAGGATTAAACGCAATCGGATGTGCAACATCCGAAGGATTGAAGTAAATCACATCCTCCATGCGCTCTTCGGGAATATAGTCCAAAATCTTTTCCGCAAATTCGCCGTGAGGGTCCACAATGCCCACGCCCTTTCCGGCGCGAATGTCTTCAATAACCATATTCTCAAGGAGCGTCGTTTTACCCATACCTGTCTTGCCAATGACATACATGTGGCGGCGGCGATCATCAATTTTGATGCCGAACTTTTTCCGTTCGTTCCTAAAATTTGTCTCTCCAAAGAGCGTGATTTCTTTCATGGTTATTCAATAGGCAAACTCTGCGGCGGCTCGCCTTTCTTCGTTTCAGTATAACGGATAAGCGGAGCTTCTACCGCAATAGACGGGAAGTGATAAATAGTCGCGAGTTCTTCCGTATTTAATACAGAAGCCTTGGGCGGGATAAGTCGCAAGCGATATCGGTCAAACATTCTCCGTTTACGCAGATACGTCTTTCGATCTTGGAAGAACCCTTTCTTGACTGAAGTCATGGTATTAGTATCCGGTCGGAAGGAATTCAAATTCTGCGTATTAAATTGATGGAACGCGCCTACAATCGCGGAGATGTTTGAACGGCTGAAACTGTCGCGGCTATCTACATAAGCAAAGCGGACCAGTGTTTCAAAGCCAACCTTAGATATCTTATGTTCAATAGCGGCGACAATATCTTTTTCTCCCGGTGTAAGTTCCGAAACTTTCCCCTCTTTCTTTTCTTCTTTTTTCTCTTCGCGAGGTGCCGGAACTTTAAACGGCGCTGCTGCTAAGTCTCCGATAAAGTTAGCGACAGGAGAAGATTTTGATGCCGGCTTTGATCCCCGGCCAATCATTTTGTTAATAATCTCCTTTGCTTCTTTTGTCCAATCATCACCCGTCGGGCGGATGAGTATTTGGATCATAATCATCTCGTCGTCTTTCAGACGGGACATGACTTCCGTTATCGCCGCGATTGGATCAATGAGGGCTTCTTCTGTTTTTTCTTCAAATTCCGGATAGGTCCGTATGGGATATGGGCTTTCACGAGCAAGAATAAGTTCCATACCAAAAAGATCATAGATATCGTTCGGAATGGTTAAACCCAAACGACTAACATAATCATCCGCCTCGCTGATTTCAGCGTCGGGATATTGGGCGTAGATAGAAGACTCTACTAAGTTGCGGTGGTCTTCGGGTGTACGTATAAAAAATTGCACTCCGCCGGCGTAGCCGACCATCTCGCAAGAGAACCAGATTTCTGATTTCCCTTTGACATATTTATCCTTAAATTTAATCCCGAATGAATACGTACTCCGGAGCGCCGCAAAAATCTGCTCCATTGCTTTCGGCGTTTTCTCAATACTGCGAGGAATATGAATTTCCAGCAGTTTCCATTTAATGCCTAAAAGAAACTTAATCCGAATGTATTGCAGCCAGATATCTGCCAGTGCAAAACCAAGCGCAACAGGAAGAATAATCCACCATGTGGCTTTAATAACGTCAAAAATACTGGTAAAGATATCTCCCACGGCCATTGCTATCAGTTTTACATGTTTTGGGTCCGTACACCAGGAGAACAGCTACGACTCACGAGATACTTACGCTTCCCGAACCGAATATCTGCCGTCAGAAAGTGTTGAAAAATGCTTTTTATTCTGGAGGTTAATAAGAATAGTGCCATCCTTCAAAATACGCTGTTCTTTTACTTTGGCGACAACTTCCTGTGAGTGAAGCGGTCCATGCTTTTTTAAGATGTGGGCGATAATTTCGCGTGCAGTTCCCGGAATAGCTCCGAACTCATCAAGCGTATAAATTCCGCGACCGACAAGAACAAACCTATTATCCTTAATCAATTCGTTATGAATGGTCTGCGTATTTGTTTTCTTCGTTTTGCGATATTCCGCGATGCGTTTTGCAATCTCCGTAAAGTGGAGCGGAGCATTTTCGCGCTTCAAAATAAGGTATGCCCAATCGCGAGCGGTCTTTGGATTTACTTCCGCCCAATCAACAAGTCCGAAAGCACCGAATGGGCCTTCCGCAAATTTCTGTGAAATAGCGAAGAAGTTTTTTGCGATCGGAGAAGAAACGCCATGTTCTTTAGCAAGCGATCCCACTACTTCGTCAAACGAACCACTGAGCACATCGCCCTTCCGGTTTTTCATTACTCCGGTAAGTTTTACGATAAATTGCTGGGCACGCTTCTTGTCTGCCTCCTGCGCGTACCAAAAGGGATGCCAGTTACCATAAGCATCGCGATCCGGATGCGCAGATCCTGCGAGTTCAAGTAAAAAGGCGGAAACATTTTTAAAAACTTTAGCGTCAGCTTTTTCTCCAATTGCACCGTGCAAATAGTCAAAGAAAGAACGCTCTTCCTCTACTCCTCCAACTTCGCGCAAACGGGCATTAGCAGCCTTACTAAGACGTGCGATAAAAGTATGGTCTTTTTCTTTTATAAGCAAACGGATCGCCGCAGATTCAATCTGGCGGACGCGTTCGCGGGTGATACCATACTTATCCCCAATGGTCTGAAGCGTTTCCGGGTTGCCGCCACCAAGTCCATAGCGAGCAACAAGAATATCGCGCTGGCGGGAATCCAGTTTGGTGAGAAAAGCCTTCAAAAAGGCTGAAATATTGGTACTTTGTGTTTGCACTGCCATATCTTTAGTTGTGTTATATAAGCATATACTAACTTTTAAATTACGTCAATACCCCTCCCCACCCCCGCCCGAACGTATCGTCCGGTACGGGCAGGCCTCATTTTCCCTGTTTAGACTACCCTTATTTCTTCTTCCAGAGCGTAAGTAACGGACTCGCTAAGAATATGGAAGAATACGTTCCGATAACCGTTCCTACACCGATCACAAGCATGAAATAGCGTAAGCTGGGAGCTCCCCAGAAGAAGAGCGCAACTACAACGAGAAATAGCGTAAGAGAAGTATTAATAGATCGAGCAAAGGTTTGGTTGACGCTCGTGTTTACGATGCCATCAAATTCATCGCGAGCCGCAGATCCTGCGGAGCGAAGATTTTCCCGAATGCGGTCAAACACAACGATCGTGTCGTGCACCGAAAAACCGATAACGACAAGAATCGCGACGACAAAGTTCGTATCCACCTCTGCTCCATAGTAATAACCCAACACTGCATACAGTCCAGCGGGGACAAGCGCGTCATGGAAAAGAGAAACGAGGGTAATGATGCCGTATTTCCAGGAACTTACGGGATGTAAAACCTTCCGAAATGCGAAAGCTATATAGAGAGAAATAGCGACTAAGACCAGAATAAATGCCGTGAGCGACCGCGAGCGGAGCTCTTTGCCAATCGCGGAACCGATAGTTTCATAACGGAGCTCGGTTACTGCGCCGAATTCTTCAACTAGACTCTCGCGATGTTCACGATGTTCTTCTTCAGAAATTTCGGGCATACGGATAAAGAATGAATCCCCGCTTGTTTCTTCTGTAATAATCGGACTTTCAATTTTTAGCGTTTCTATCGTAAAGCTTTGGAGTTCTTCGCGGGTAACCGGCTCTTCAAATGAAAGCTGCCAGAGCGTGCCGCCGGAAAAATCAATAGCGAATTTGAACCCGAAGATCGCAATCGCAACGATACTCGCAATCGTAAGGAGGAGGGAAATACTGATAAAGATTTTTTTATTGCCGATGATATTCATATTAGTTCCGTATGAATGAGCGCATCATAGCGCGCGTTATGGTAATTGCGGAAAACATAGAAATAATTACCCCGATTAAAAGGGCGAGTGCAAATCCTTTGATAAACCCTGTCGTAAAATAGTACAAAATAACTGAAGTAATAATCGTCGTGATATTAGAGTCGCGAATAGAAAGCCAAGCTCGCTTAAAGCCGTCTTCAATAGCACCGAGACGAGAAACGCCCCGTTTCAATTCCTCCTTTGTGCGTTCAAAAATAAGAATGTTTGCATCCACCGCCATTCCGATAGAAAGCACGATGCCCGCGATACCGGCGAGCGTCATCGTGATGGAAAATATTTTAAACACTGCGAGGTTTAGTACTACGTAGATAACAAGCGCAAGAGCGGCAAAGACGCCGAACGTGCGGTAATAGAGGATCATAAAGAGAGCGACAAATGCGGTACCAAGTGCGCCCGCGAATAATGTCTTCCTCAACGAGTCAGCTCCGAGCGTTGCGCCAATCGTCTGTTGAGTTATGAGCGAAATCGGAGCAGGGAGCGCGCCTGCGTTAAAACGGGACACTAAGAGGCGAGCTTCGTCCGGCGTGAAGTTGCCAGTGATCTGCGCCTGCCCTCCGGAAATCTTCTGCTGTACAACGGGCGCGGTAATAAGATTGCCGTCAAGAAAAACAGCAATTTGTTTTCCAACATTCCGCTCGGTTAGCGTTTCAAAAATCTTTGCTCCCTCATCATTAAAATTAAGGCTTATCTGAGGCTTTCCGGTAACTTGGTCAAAGAAAACAGAGGCGCTGGTGATGTACCGGCCAGTAAGCTCCGTAGGGATAAAACTATCTTCTCCCGGAGTCTCTCCTTCCGCAGGAAGAACTTCTTTAACTTCCGCAAAGAGTAAAAAGGGAGTCTCTCCGATTTCATTAATTGCCTGTTCTACATCTTTAATGCCCGCGAGTTCAACGTTGATGCGATAAGAATCCCCGCTCCGTGCGGTAACGACTTGTGGCTCTGAAACGCCGAATAAGTTCACTCGCTTTTCCAGAACATCCCGAAGACCTTCCAATACCGTGGAACGATCAGCTTCCGAAACTGCACTCATATCCACTTCATACGCGAGGTGCGCGCCTCCCACCAAATCCAATCCTAAGCGCCACGGCAATACTTTGCCGATAAAGCTTGAGGGGTAAATAAAAAATCCCCCGACAACCGTGACAATCACGATAAGCACCAGAATCCAGACAGAAGTTGATCTCATAATGTAAAAAGAATGGAACTATTATGCATGGGAGGAATGAAAATTGCAACTTCTTTCAAAAACAGAGCTGAAAGGTTTCCTTTAATACAACTAAATTTGACTCCAAGACGATGTAATGCATAAAAAAGACCCGACGTTCGAAAACGTCGGGATAGTGATACTCAGGTGTCGACCATCCGGTCGGCCTGCTCCCATCCGGAGAGAATGATTTCAATACGGCGCTGCACTTGTTCGTGGGAGAAGCCAGCGGCCACGCGCAGAGATTCCAAATCACTCTTCAAGGCGACCTCCATCCTCTTTTTCCAGCACTCATATTCCTTCGTACCCAGGATGGGATCGTTGCAATCAATACCGTCACTACTCTGACCGATTTCCTGCTTCTCTGACCTAGACACAGCACACCTCCGAGAGAATATAGGTTTACTACCTGACTCATATGATGGAAACCTTTCTCCACGAAGTGAGGTCACGACTTCAGAGATCAACGCCCAGAAGTCTTTAGTGACTCTAATACTGCAATCTAGTCAGGTCGGCGGAAACATGATCTACGGTGCCCCCAAATGGAATCGAACCATTGTCAACTGCTTAAAAGGCAGCTGCTCTACCATTGAGCTATGGGGGCAATAATACAATGAAGAATAATGAAAAAACGAGTAAAAAGCAAGAATAAAAACTCTTTTTTATAATTAATTGAAAAACTATTTTATTAATAGATCATTGACGAATGAAATAAGAATGTGCTTTTTTGTTATTAGTATGTTCCAAAACCACAACCAAGGAGACTCAAGCTGTGTTCCTACAACGCCTTCTTGCGCTTTGGGATAAGATCTTGTCGGAAATTTTGTATTCACCAATAGTCAATACTGGAAATCAAAATGGAAAACATGAACGAACTTATCTCATTTACCCCGGTCGTTCTATTGCAATAGTAGGCACAGATGGAAAAATCCATACTATGACCGGCTTTTGGTCAGTGAATCACTATTATGATGGGAATAAACTTCTGAGGCGCATTCTTGCAAGAAAGGATCTTAAAACAGGAGAACGCCTGGCTACAGAAGAAGAGGTGTTGCAGTATCAAGAGAAGTTAAGAAAAGAATTTATTGGGGGTTTTGAAGATTATAATTAACCTACGATCACACGAACCCTGTTCATATCCCGATGTTTTCAAGCGTCGGGTTTTTCTTTCTAAGCGCTTCTCGCTTTTTGTTAATAACATCCATGTATAGGAAGATGTAGTGCAGTCTGGAGTCTTCGTATTGGTTGCTATCTTTTTTATAATGCGACGAACTGCTTCCGTGATATTCTAAGGGTATGCCACTAGAGTCACATCCAAAGCCAGCGCAGAAACCGATAGACTTCTCTCAAGAAAAGACTATTTCGAGTATCGTAAAGAGGGCTCTTCAGTATACGCAAATATCGCATGGATATGCCCTAGATCTTGGTTCCGGAGTTGGCCGTAATTCGTTTTTCCTAGCCGAGGAAGGATATTCAGTCGTTGCGGTTGACCAGGACTGCAATGTGCTAAGGAAACTTGCCCAAGAGGCACATCGACGAGAGTTGTTAATCGAAACCGTATGTACGGATATGACTTCATACAACGCTGACGCAGACCGATTCAACTTAGTTATCAGCATCAACACTCTTCACTTTCTCCCCAGAACAGACGTATCAAAAGTTATCGCGCTAATGAAATCGAGCACTGCTATCGGAGGCATACACGCAGTTTCCGTACAAACTACACACAATAAACCGAATAAAGTGAAGCGACTATTCGACGAAGGTGAGCTTAAATCGTATTACTCTGATTGGGAGATTCTCCACTACTCCGAGGATTGGGGAACTCCTTTTCGCCTAGCACCGCAAGGTCCAGTATTCACGAAACATCGGGCCGAAATAATCGCACGTCGGCGGGCAAAGTAAATCTACAAGATACTTGACAAGCTAATAGCTGGATCGCTATACTATCACCAGCATCAAGACATCTTTAGGGGTTTGGGATAGGACTCCGTGAGCCCCTTGGCTTACGAGCGTGGCAGTCGTACGACAGGTACCAGCAGTCAGCGCCTTCAATGAGCGTAGTCCTGAACCCCGCTTTTTTATGAACAGAAACTATACAGTATATTTAAAATAAAATTTTTAGCCGTCGTTCTCCATGCTAGTAAAATTTTTTTTATTGATTTTCATTCTTTCCACATCTCAATTTCTCCCCTCACAACTTCTTCAATGCTTCGTGAGCGACCAATAAAATAACCTTTGAATTTTGAATAGCTTTGATCGGGTTGCAAGACTCCGTTCGCATAATTCATAACGTCTGACTTTTCATTAACAATAGATATCTGAAGATATCCGCCTTCATCCATCAAACCACGAACTTGGTATGATGCAACTTTTTCCACCTCATTGGTTTTTAATACTCCTTTAATCAAAGTGCCGTACTGGCTAAGTTTGCATTTGAATTGTTTTTCTCGCCGCGACTCCCCATAATGAACAACACCAAACCAAACTCCTCCAATTTTCTTTGGTGGTTTTTTGAATAAATTTCGTATCATATATTTAACCCTCGTACTCCATGTATTTATTTTCTCACTATATTAAAAATGCATCAAATCTTATTTTCTTTTTAAAGAAAAAGACCCGACGTTCGAAAATGTCGGGTCGAGTGCGGGTCGCAGCCTCTTCCGTTGGTCAGCTCAAGGTCGAGCGACCGTTGCTGCAAGAAGACCCGTCATGGTCGGAGAGGTGAGGAGGACTGACGACATGAGACAGGAACGCGTGGCCAGCAGGCGCTGACCACTGTTGTCAACAGGCGCGAACCAGTGATGGCGCGTCTCCTCCTCCGAGCCATGACGGGTGAAAGGTAGATGGAGCCCACTCCTTAGAGCGGGCTCCATTGGCAATCGAGACTCTCATTGTCCGATGAGTCTTCCCCGGCTTCTGCCAGAGTTGCTTGTGATCTCCTTTTACTCATCCATCAAGCAGCTCATCCTTATCTCAAGGACAAGCGAGAGATGACTCACTACGAGACACGAAGAACTAGCGTGTACGGAACTACGAGAGTCAAGACTGCCATCGAAAGGCGGCCCAAAGAACCAAAATTATGATAGTAGATTTCTATGAATACTGTCAAGCAGCACTACTTATTGATTCAATAATATATGATACAATTTTTGTATGACTACATGGACACACCCTGAAACACACTCTGGAGAAGTATTTTTTATCAATCTCACCTCTACAATGTTTGAGAAACTTTCTCTCCGTACAAAACGGAAAGGAAATACCGCCCATGATGGCGAGGGTAATAAACTGGACCATGCCGATTGGTGGCCCGTATTTGTGCAGGTATCGGAACTTTCAGAACGCGAGCAAGATATTTCATCCGCACGACGGCAAATAAAAGAGATTTTATATAAATAAAAAGAGCCCATCTCGTAAGAGATGGGCTTGGCTTTTCCAGCCGACACCGGAAACCCTTGTTCTTGAAGGGTTAGATGATGTCGTGCCAGGCCATGGCTGCGCTTGCGATTGTGATGCAAGCGGCCGCTGCGATGAAGAGTCGTGCGAAGTGCTTCATCAGTTGTCGTCCTCCATGAAGAATCCTTCTTTCTGTGTTGTTCGTCACATAGCGTGTCCCTATCCTTGTGAGCCACCACTCTGCGACGATGCTCTTCTCATAATAAACATTATTATTGCAATATACCAGTGCGTTACTATACAGGTATTAAACAGTTTCTTTGTTGTCGAGTTTTCCCTTCTGCTAGATGTTTCCAGGCCAAGATGTCCGTCGACGCTCCCAGTCATTGTCTCCACCGATTATCAAGGGATTTTTTTGACGATAGCGTCGCTCTGCTTTCCCAGCTTGACGGATAATATCCATTCGCGTGGGAGGAGACTTTCTATCCATTCTTGTTCTCCACGCCTCTCTTCGGCGATCTTTCTCAACCTCTCTCTCAGCTCGCCGAATAATATCCATTAGCGGGAATGGCTTTTCATCCTTTTTCTTCACGAGGAAATCCCCCTTTCCCTTAGAATCTTGTCACCATGAAGTTCTCTCACAAATGCTTTTAACAAGAGTATAAGAAAGTTATCGATCCAGTTGTCGGTCATGAGTCTCTCCGGTAAAACCTCTAGGACCATCTTTCCCATAAACCCTTGTGTACCATTGGATGGATTCTAAATCATCAAAGAACCCCTGCATCGTGATGAGACGAGGAAGATGCTTCCCTTCTTGTTTGTCCCTTTCAACATCCTTTTCCTCCAGAAAAACAGTCTGACATTCAAGATCCGCCTCTTGTAAGGCCACCTTGGCTTGCTCACTGTCTGCGCCAGCATCAACGTAAAGCGTTCTCGGTTCGGATTTTCTCAATTTCCAGGTTGTTTCCACTAATCTCTCCTTTGTTAAAGAACGCAAAAAACCAGAAACTACCCTAAGGTTATTCTATCTTCTTTTATCTATAAATGAAAAGAGCCACTAACCCCTGCGGGTTAGTGGCTGCGCTAGCCCCTTCCGAGGTAGCGGCTTAGAAAATGACCAACGGAAGGACTCTTTGTGCGGCCGCGATGAATCCCTGAGAATCAATCTTATGCTTTCGCACTCATCGACCTCTCAGCCGTTGGTTCAAGTACTACCATACTACATCCATGCTGAAGCATTAGTAAATACTCTTACAACACCGTTCTTGACATATTGATTTTATCTATGCGAGAATAACTCGACGGCTGGAGGTTGTCGTAGGGCGACCGCACATGAGCGCAGAAACCCTGACTCATGACCAGCTGTCATTTTTTTGCGCACTTAACCGTTTCGGTTTTAGAACCTGGTTGTACTCAATGATACCTTTCAGCTCAAACTGACTACATAACTCTATCAACCTGGCAAAAAGTGCATCCACAATTCGAGGTCTCCCTCGATACGGGGCACAGCCCATTTAGGACGTTTTGTTTTGCGTCAGTCGGCACAACTCGAGTACTTAAATCGCCTCTGCTATACTAATAGCACTTGGTCCAATGGCAGAGCTCTAGAGCTCTGGAACTACCTGTGGCCACTTCAAAAGGTCCTCCCATTAGCCATTTTCAAGGCCGCCACTTCTCTCCGGAAGAGTGGCGGCCGCTTTTATTAAAACCTCTTGATTTCTAGTTGTGCAAACAAAAATAGCGGCTGAATCCATTGTCGTAAGACGACAGATTCAACCGCTATGTAGCGCTGATAGAGATCACGGTCGCGTAATGAGAGTCCACCTGCGCCCTGGTCGAAGCCATTGAAGCGCATTACGAATATCACTCATTGTCACGCGCTCGAGATCGTTTCCGATTTCCGTGAGCGAAAGTATTCGCTGGTTCTCAGCAAGATCGATAAGCACACAGTCGCGAATACCATTGCCCGTCGAGTCAGTCATGAAGTTACCCGCGAGAGCTCGACGCTTGGTCTGCTCAAACAAGTCTTCACGTTCCCCCATAGAGGCAATGCAGATCTCGATGACTTCCTCGATCTCGTCGATCGCTTGGAGCGCCAACGCACCGCAGTTGATTGAGAACTCGTAGAAGTTCCGGAAATTGTACTGAGAACTATTTATGGAGTAGCTCCACGCACGCCGCTCTCGCACCTCTTCGAAGAGCATTTCATTGAACATCTCCTTCAAGATACGAATCACTTGTTCATTGATGTTACCTGGAATCTTCGCGACGCTTTGGTACGAACCAACCTCGATAGGAACCGTCATGTGTTTCGAGAATTCGAAGACGTGGCGAGTTTCTGACGGTGAGGCAACATCGAATGCTGGAGTCGGGAGCGGCGTTCGGCCCCCCTTCTTATTTGTCGCAAAAGGACTCTCGGAAAGAAGCTCGATGAGTTCTGACAACTGCATTCCGCCGACACCAACGATACTTATGTTCGCCGGCGCATAGTGTGTGTCGTAATGCGACTGCAAGTCGCCCTCTGTGATTCGTCCGATTGATTGGGGATTCCCAAGCGGGCGAGTGAATCTTTCGAGCCAATGCCCAGCATAGAGTGTCTTTTGCTTGCGCATATCCAGATCGTGCTTGAATATAATCGGATAGTGGCGATGAAATTCGCCGACGATCACCTTACGCTCTCGCTCGATGCACTGTTCGAGTCGAGCCGACATTAACATGTGACCAAAAATTGAAAATGCTCCAGCCAGTATTTCTCTCTCTGTCGGAACAAAGAATCGATAGTGCGTATAAGCATAGCTAGTCGTACCGAGATTAACCTCTCCTCCGCAGTCCTCGAAGAATGCTTCCATTCTCTTCTTGGAGACATTGGTGTTCTCCAAAACGACATGTTCAACAAAGTGAGAGAGCCCTTCAAGGCCGACTGGATCATTTTCGGCTCCACTGTGAATCAGGAATCCCATGGCTTCCCATGGACGTCCTGGCCAGTGAGCCCCATGCACCGTTAGTCCATTTGGCAAGGTCGCCGACTGGAATTCAGCGTACGGATCCCACATAGAGAACCTCCCTTTCTTGAGAGATATAGTTTTGGGAAAGAACGAACTTACTGTCATATAACAGCACCTACTCTCAAATATGTCAATCACGAACTCAAGCCAACAAACACCAAGAGCTTTGGGACACAAACAAAGCCCCCAACGGCTGTGCACGTCTTAGAGTAAGTGTAGGAGCTCCGTCAACGAGTGAATCACGTGCATAGGGCTACCGGTATGGTCGTCAGGGAGTTCATTGCTGAACTTCCCGTTCTGAAACCAGATGGTCTGCGCTCCGTTTTCGTTCCCCCACTTGATTCCGCGACACACCCGATCATCCACAATAACGACTTCGTCTCCCCGTAGATCGAGATCGTTCAATGTCGCGCGATAGCTCGCATCTTTGTCGTTTGCCGTGAAGCGAATCGAGGAAAATAGTTGTTCGATTGAATGACTGCGGAGCACGCCCATCCTCGCCGCAACCTCCTGGTCGGGCGCTAGAGAGACAATGGCTAGCTTGTAGCGAGACGAAAGGTGGTCGAGTACAGCTTTTGTATCGGAAAAGAGAGTCTCCTTGTCGCGATCATAGAGTGTTCGTCCCCAATCAAAGATGATTGCCTTGTGTTGTCGTGGCATGAACTTAGACTACCACTGCAAGGATCGCGGTCAATACGAGGTTGACTGCAAACAACATTCTCCATGACAAGTAGTTGACAGATTTTTATTAAAATTATATAATGATACGTATACATTTGACCTTTAGCAGTTGAATCCTCGTTGGCATTCGAGAGCGCGGCAATTTCTGTTTCGTTCTCGAGATGTCAAGGAGGCATCCATGAAGACCGTGGCACGGGTGGATACCACCCAACCTTCCGATTCCTGTGCAGCAGAATTTCTTCGCGACTGTGAGAGGAAGCGCGGACCGATCGACTACTATCCTCAAGGCACCCAGACAATGATCTTGGGTACCGAGCAATACTGCTACCTGTTCCTTCGTTGTGCTGAGTTCCTTGTCATCCGACCGGTCCGGTTCATCGAGCGGCAGTTCATGAAGTTTGCAGGGTAACGATAGCTAATCAAAGACCCGACGTTCAACGTCGGGTCTTTTTCTTACTCTCATCATGCTCAAGTCCCCGAATGTTCGGGGACTTCATATTGGGTTGGAGCACGATTCTACACAGGTTCAGGGACGTTGTGGACTTCAGGGAGGTTGGAGCGAAATGGATCAAGCCACCCTTCCCTTCTCTACGGTTACCTACTTGTTGCGCTCGAGGAAACTTCTGATCTCCGACTGACTACATAACTCAACCAACCTCTCAAAGAGTGCATCCAAAGTTCGAGGTCTCCCTCGATACGGGGCACTAAAATCTTTGCTTTTTCGCCTTAATTTCTATAGGATTTCGTAAGCACATTCCCAAAGGAGGGATCCCCATGCCCATCACTGCCTTTCTAGTGAGACTCCCCTTCATATTCTTACTTGCGCTTATCGGCGTTTGTGCCCCTATGCACGATCGCGTGTATTATATGATGCAAGGTTTAGAAGGGCATATTCTGGAACATGACAATGAAGTAATCATAAGACGAAAACTACGTCCATTGAACCGTTTTGAAAAGTGGCTTTTCGGGCCTATCGTGGCGTCTGAACACAAAAGAAAGGGATAAAAAAGTCATGTCTCCGCTCCCCCAGGAAGTAGAACGAGTGAAAGCCAATATCTCACATATTCCCGGAATCAGAGTTTTGCCTTCAATTGGTGAGTGGATATTGGTAGCGACTAGCGAGTCGCGGAAGTTCTGCGAGAAGCTGTACAAGCTTGATAATAAACCACCTCCCCGAGCAAATTTTTGCTCGGTTTTTTTATTTCATTAATATTTCACAACAATAATAGTTATATTAAAAACAGTTCTCTGTTCTTCTACAACTCAAAGGAGGTAACTTAAATGTCACCCGAAGAAAAAGAAAGGGCAATAGATCTATTCAAGGCAATTTCAGGTCTTTCCCTTACCACCGAGCCCGTAATTGCCAACTGGATTGATGCAGTCGTCGGGCAACCAGAGAAAATTGAAAAATATGTGAATTTCCGACTTGAGCAAAAAGTTGTAGTTGTTCCCCGCCAAGGACCTGGCGGAGTGATCAGCATCAGAATCTCGGACGAACCAAGAGAAAACGACACAACGGCCACTCTACTTCGCGAAGCAATCCAGCAAGCTGCATAGCCGATCCGAGCGTCTCTCTTTGTGAGAGCGCTCTTTTTTATTCCAATTCTCCTTTTAAGTCTTCAAGAAGCTTTTTCGCGTTCGCAGTTAATTTCTTCGGGAATTTAATATCCATATCCACGAGTAAGTTACCGCGAAGCGGACTCCCCAATTTCGGCATACCTTCGCCGTTTACTACAATTGTTTTTCCAAAAATAAAGTTAGGAGGAACGTCAACAGAAATTTTTCCGCCTGAGAGCGTTTTGACTATAACTTTTCTTTCCAAGAGAATGTCCGCAAGATTTGCGTCGTGCCGGATACGCACGTCGTCCCCTTCGCGTGTAAATACCGGATGCGGTTTTACCCGAATACGAATATAGAGATCTCCTTCGGAAGCACTGTTCGGACCTGCTTCTCCGCCGCCCTGGATTTTTACGAGCTGGCCGTCATGCACGCCTGCGGCAATGCCCACCTGCACAGTTTTTTCTCCTTGAACACGTCCTGCTCCGGAACATTTGCCGCAAATTTTATTTGGAATCTTGCCTTGGCCCAAACACTTCGCACACGGCTTTACCTGCGCGAAATTACCGAAGAATGTTCTCCGGGACTCCTGAATCTCTCCTCTGCCGTCGCACGCAGAACACTCCGTAAACCCTTTCGCTTCAAAATGTCCTTTTCCCTTACACTCCGTGCAAGCGATAAATGTTTTAAATGTAATCGGCTTCGTAACACCGCGAAACGCGTCTTCAAGCGCGATTTCCTGCACAAGCTCTAAATCAGATCCGCGTTCATACGCACGCCGTTTCCGCTTTACGCCCATACCTTCAAAAAAGGCGTCAAAAATATCCCCTAAATTTCCTAGGTCATCAACATTCACAGAATCAAACCCTTCTCCGAAATTGCGGAAATCAAAACCGCCTTGGCCGCCGCCTCCCATATTGCCGCCTTCAAACACACGGCCAAAACGGTCGTACTGGGCGCGCTTTTCTTTATTGCTTAAAATTTGATACGCTTCATTAATTTTTTTAAACATGCCGTCATCCCCCCCGGATTTATCCGGGTGGTACTTGTGGGCAAGCTTGCGATAAGCGCGCTTAATCTCCTCTTCAGTCGCGCCTTTCTGGACGCCTAAAATTTTGTAGTAATCTTCTGCCATAATGGCGTATTTAATTAATAACGATTATTTCCTGGTCAACGGATTCCCGATGGATGTGGATAGCGTCCATACCTACTAACACCTTAAAGACCATAAACGCAACTCCTACGATAAGCCAATTGAGGAAAAATGCAATGCTTTTCACGAATCCGAAGATAATGACGCCAATAGCAACGAACGCAACTGCTTTGAATGTTGGAGGGAGGGTTATGAATTTCCCGATCGTAATTTTATAGAGCACATCTAGAAACTTGTCTCCCGGACCAACAATGAACCCGAAGTTTTTGTGAATAGAATCCGCAAGAGAATCAATGGAGTCAGCAATCGCCTGTTCGGACTCTTCTCCAAATCGCGATTCAAAAATTGCACGTAAAGCGTCGTGGAATGACCCCTCAGACGAAAACCCCGGAGCAAGCTTCACGATAATCCCGTCAAAAGTTTTAAAGAACGTGGAGAACGTATCCTTTGATGAAGTAAATTGCCCGGCGCTCAACACCGTCATGAGCGTGAGCGTGATAAAAATAGCGATACCCGTCATAGCAAACGATTCAATGCGCGGAGCAATGCGGAAAAATTTTATTTTCACCGAATTTTCCACCAGCCGCCTTCCTGCGACGAAACTCATCCACAAAAAAACCGTAAGCAGTGCTCCCCCAATCGCTGCCTGGAGCGTAAAGCGCTGTTCAATCGGTATCCACACCATGATCGCCTGTAAGAGCGCGAACATTCCCAACATGCTCCGCGACGTGATGATCATGGGCTGAAGCACGACGACGGCAAGCCAGAGGATCGCCGCAAAAGACGTCATCACGAGCGATCCGAAGGAAGGATCTACAAAAACATTCCGAAGTGTGTAGCCAAAAAACAAAGCGAAGAGAGCACCGATACCGCCCAATATTGCTATAACCCGAGGATACCTGCGAGATGGTTCTGGCATGGGAGTTATTATCTCCCAGTATACCATTTCGCCCGCCCTCACACGAAAGCCGTGCAATCTTTACTGCTTTGGCTCCTCTCTTTCATCTCCAGAAGTTGAGCTGTCACTTGCGCCATCTTGTGGATTTTGATCCCCTCCGCCAGCCGGCGGATTCTGATTATTGTCCTTACCATACATTACAGCGCCGATCTTCTGAATTTCCTGTGAAAGAGCTTCTGTTGCGGAACGGATCGTTTCCACATTATTGCCGTCTTTCACGGATTTCAGCGCGTCTATTTTTTCTGTAACGCCATCACGGATGTCTTTTGTTATTTTGTCTCCGGCTTCTCGAACTGATTTCTCTGCGAGATAAATCAACTGATCGGCTTGATTGCGGACTTCCACGACTTCTTTTTTCTTTTTATCTTCTTCGGCGTGTGTTGCGGCTTCCTGCTTTAAGCGCTCAATTTCTTCTTTGGAAAGTCCGGTAGATGCCTCAATACGTACGGAGTGGCTCTTGCCTGTCCCTTTATCTTTTGCGGAAACATTGAGAATTCCGTTTGCGTCAATATCGAACGACACTTCAATCTGCGGTGTGCCGCGCGGTGCCGGCGGAATGCCATCCAAAACGAATTGTGCGAGCGTTTTGTTGTCTGCCGCCATCTCGCGTTCTCCCTGCAAAATACGGATTTCAACCGATGGCTGATTTTCCGCTGCAGTTGAGAAGACTTGAGTTTTCGCGGTCGGGATTGTCGTATTTTTCTCTATAAGCCGAGTAAAAACTCCACCCAAGGTTTCAATACCGAGCGAGAGCGGGGTAACGTCCAAGAGTAATACATCCTTCACATCACCCTGCAAAATACCCGCTTGGACTGCGGCGCCCAAGGCAACCACTTCATCCGGATTGATGTTGCGATGCGGATCTTTGCCGAAATACTCGCGCACTGCTTTTTGGATCGCGGGCATGCGTGTCTGGCCCCCAACAAGAATAATTTCGTTGATATCCTTTTTCGCCATGCCGGAATCTTTAATAACCTGATCCATGATTTTCACAGATCTCTCTATAAAGGAGTGAGAAAGCTCTTCCAATTTCGCGCGCGTAAGCTTAAGCAAAAAGTGGCGCGGACCCGAAGCATCAGACGTAATATATGGAAGATTAATTTCCGTTTCCATAGCGGAAGAAAGCTCATGTTTCGCGCGTTCTGCAGCTTCTTTCAAGCGCTGGAGTGCAAGTGCGTCCTTGGAAATATCAATGCCTTCAATGCGTTTATATTCTTTCGCCAAATATTCGTTAATCGTCTTATCAAGGTCGTCGCCTCCTAAGTGCGTATCGCCTCCGGTAGATTTAACTTCAATCGTGTCGTCGCCGACTTCAAGTACGGAAACGTCAAACGTACCTCCGCCGAAATCGTAGACCACGATCTTTTCGTTCTTTTTTTTATCAAATCCGTAGGCAAGCGCGGCCGCAGTCGGCTCATTTAAAATGCGACGGACGTTTAACCCCGCGATCTCACCTGCATTTTTGGTTGCTTGGCGCTGGCTATCATCAAAATATGCCGGAACAGTAATAACCGCTTCGGTAATCTGTTCACCAAGTTTCGCTTCTACATCCGCTTTGATTTTCGCGAGCGTCATTGCAGAGATCTCTTCCGGCTTATATGCGCGGTCACCCATCTTAATTTCTATACCGCCATTCGCGCCTTCCTGAATGTCATACGGAAGCCAGCCTTTATCGCGAGCGATTTCTTCGTCAGTCCATTTGCGCCCAATCAAACGCTTCACCGAAAAAATAGTATTCTTCGGATTCGTAACCGCTTGCCGCTTTGCGAGCAAACCTACGAGACGTTCGTTTGATTTATTGATAGCAACAATAGAAGGCGTAGTATTGTTGCCTTCTGCGTTTTCAATAATTCTTGGCTGTCCGCTTTGGATCACGGCAACTGCTGAGTTCGTTGTTCCTAAATCAATTCCAATGATTTTACTCATATTTTTTAATTATTTCTTTAATATGGTTTATCGGTTGACAGATTCCTATGTTCGCAGGAATGCGGACCATTTTTTGATCAGGAGATTGAACGGCTTGAGATACATTACCGCTAACCATTGCAATAACTTGACCACTTTCCTTTAGGAAAACGGGTGATCCGCTTACTCCTGGATTTGTATGCGTATCAACCATTAAAAAATGCAACGAGTGATCACTCCCTTTATATTTCATTGCACTCAATATGCAATGAATTGATGTCATGGTAATACCGAATCCCATCCCAATTAACTCAGTTGCTAATGGATATCCCATAAATAATAGATCATCTCCCTCCTGTAGCGCTGCTGGATCACCAAATTCGTCTGGTGAGATATAAGCGAATTCATTTTTTTGATCAGATGCTGGAAGTAGTCTCATTAGAGCCGTATCGCTTTCCTTATTCATCTCCAAAAGCTCTACTTTATATGATAGATAGTTATAAACTCCCTTTGATACTTCCTCATTCATTACTTGCGCTTCAAGCAATTCAAGTTCATTACTAGGAATACTATTGTATACATGAGCTGCTGTTATAAACAGTCCTTTAGAGTTAACTATAAAGCTAGTACCTCTCACACTAATTTTCCCCTCCGCTTTATTGGCAAGACGTAAAAGAAGAATTGCCTTTTTATTTTTTTCAATAATCTCTTTATTTTTCATATTCATTTTCATTTTTATGATTGTTTTTTAGACCAATAATTTTTCTTTTAAATTCATTTTTTAGAATTTCCGCCCCATCCTCGTTCTCAAGGAGAATTTTTTTCTTTTCATCGGATAGTCTATAAAGAACCGGTACTCCCATAACAGCAGCTATGACTGTTTCATGTTTATAACCAGACGAGATCAATGTAAGATTTCTTTCTCGAGCAAAGCTTACTGAGCTCTTATCCTGTAAACTTCCAACTGGTAAAAAACCAATTGTGGTTGATGTTTTTTCTATCTTAAACTTTTCAATAATCTCTCTTTTTTGAGTATTCCAAACATGACTTCCATCTGAAAATGGATTTGTTGTTTCGCTTGTAAAAACATCTTCTGGATAGTATGTGCTATCCGGATAAGAGTTTGTTAAGACCCTTAGTTTTTCACCTGAAACTGCATTCAAAAATGCATTATCTGGTGTAATCCCATTCGTTCCATTTGTTTTTGGAATTTCAAAAGCTGCTTCTTCTTTAAGAAAGGCTATATTTCCCGATTTATAATACATATAAATATCTTTCTCTCTCATAGATTATTAATTTTATTTTGCTAATTTAACCCGTGCGGCGCGGATGACTCTTCCGTGCATAGCGTATCCCTGCTCTATTTCCTCAGCAATCGTTCCCGGAGGATGAGTGGATACCACTTCACCAATTGCTTCGTGGAAGGCCGGATCAAACGCTTTACCAAGCTCTACTACAATCGGTTCCAGTCCCCTGCGCTTCAATATATCTAAGAGCTGTGTCCGTATGAGCCGCATTCCAGCGAGATCGCGTCCTGCTCCAGGTGCATTAGGCTCACTCATGAGTGCTCGCTCAAAGGCGGCAAAGCTGTCTAATACGGGAATGAAGTCTTTCAATGTTTCCGTAAGCCCGAATTTGAGGATTTCCTCCAGCCGGCGCCCTTCGTCTTTTTGAAAATTTACGAGATCGGCTTTCGCGCGCTTCCAGCCATTCAAATATTCATCGCGTTCGGTTTCTAATTTCTTTATTTTTTCGCCGTTCGTATCTGCTTCGTTAGGGATTGTATTCAAATTATCTTCCATATTATTCGTGATTATTCATGTGATCTTTTAATTGGACGAAGAATCGTATTCGACTTCCATAATCCATTCGCTTCGGCCCGATAACAGTAATCAGTATCTCCTCATCGCCAATTGAAAAGCGGTCTGCGATTACGGAGAGGTGCGGACTTTTCGTAATCGGATTTTTCCCAACAAACACTGATGGATTATCCTGTCGCGGTATCGTTTCAGAAAGTTCTCCCATGCGCGCGTCTAATGTTTCAAAATCGCGGATAATGTCATAGATCTCGTCCAAATCAGTAATAGTATGGCTTTTTACTAAATCCCCGATCAACTCATGGATATTACTTTTCACCAGCGATCGATTGGTTGGAGTGTAGCCAACACCCAGTACACCGAAATGTTCCGCTACATTATTTACGAATCCGGCAAATTGCTGGCGCATTAGAGCTTCTTTGAGCGCCACGATCTTCTCGCTGGCTTTGCGATGCTCTTCGTGAAGATGATTTAAAACTTCGTGAACAAAAAACTGGTAACCCTTGTCGGTAGGGATCCTGCCGCCCGAGGTGTAGGGCTGCATAAGATATCCCGATTCGGTGAGCGCGTTTAATTCATTGCGGATAGTCGCCGGTTTTACGTCAAAGCCGTGCTTTGAATACAACTCTCCGGAGCTGATCGGCATACCCGTCTCAATAAATTCCTGAACCGTAGCGCCTAAAATTTTCGCCATTCGTTCCGTCATTGTCCTATCCTAAAAAATTAGCAGTCTTATGTCAAGAGTGCTAAACGAACAGAAAACCTATAACTAACGACTTATAACAAAAACTCAACCCTCAGAGGGGATAATAATTGACAAAAATACTGTTTATATGCAATTATTTTCGTGATCCGGACAAACTCCGGGAACGAACCTTAACAAGAAAGGAAAGTCAGATGAACGCACTAGATCAAGCGTTCGCTTGTGCCGCTCCTCCGATTTCCGAACCAGAACTTCAAAAGCGCCTCGCGAGAGTATCTCACCAACTTGAACGTGTGCGGCAGGAGGAAAGCCAACTGCTCGGCATAGAATCAGAAGCAAAGAAGAAGCTTGCCGCGATTGCCAAGGAACTCGAGAAAGAACGATCAAGTCTGCAATGGGTAGCTAGCAGTCCTCATCGGATTGGCTATCGCCAGATGAGTATGGAGCCGCTCTCTTGGCGAGATAAACACGGCTATCCGAGGATCGTTCCATTCTCTATTGATTCCCCGGAATTCAAAATTCATGTTAGCAAGGAGAAGTACGGTCTCAGCATTGAGGCAAAGGGGTTTGGTTGGTCGGCTAAAGGATTGCTTGTAGCCGGAATTGCATCTGCCTTTTTTGGTTATTACTGGAAAGGCAAAGCCACTCCGGAGAACTTCGAGAGTGTTGAGGGGTCGACAATGGTAATGTATATCTTTGCCGTACTCCTGCTCCTAAGAGGAACGTTCCTGTTCGCAGTGTCACGCCACTTTCTGGCGAAGAAACGGAAGCAAGAAAGGGAAGAAATTTTCCCTCTCCTCCCGGAACCCCTCGCTCATTGTTTCAACGATGTGCGATCTTTGTTCGAGAGAGAATTGGAGAAGAAATGGCTTGGAAGCAAAACCATCGGTGTGACCTACGCCGGCGTGATCCCCGCTCCTGTTCGAGACAATATTCGAAAAGCGAAGAAAAACTTCAAAGACGTTTTCATTCTCGCTGAACCTGGAGATTGGAACGTCGCAGAAGTGTTGATTGATCCGCTTGTCGTGGGCTGGGACGGATCGTCGCTCTGGCTCGTGGACAAATACGACACTACTCCTACTGAGGATTACATCTCACAGGAATTCACTTCCTGAGCTGATTACGAAGAGCGTCATACCGGAAACGGAATGGCGCTCATTTTTTTATTTTTAGTTATCAGTTTCTAGCCTCGACTTTACATCGCGTTTTAAATGATTCAACTCCCTAACCCCTAATCCCTAGTGGCTAAACCCTATTGTCAGTTCAAAATACTTCTCCCTACCAAACAAATCAGAATGATACCCACCGTGTTCGCTATAAAAGAAACAGGAATTAAGTATTTCATTTCAAGTTTAGAAATACCCATCATAGTGAGTCCGAGTTCATCCGGAAGAGGAGAAGCAATAATAATCATACCCAGGAAGGTAAACAGCCAGCGAAATGTTTTAGCATGGAAAACCTTCAGGAATCGTTTCCGTTTCGGGTGGCTTAAAAGATGCACTAATTCATCCGTAACATGCGTTTTTAAAAGTTTGAAGAGTACGATGTCCCCCAACACCGCGCCCACGCCTCCTACGAGCGCGATTAGAATAATTGAATTTGTTTGAGCAAGTTCAGCAAACGCAACCGTAGCGGGAGCCGTCGTGAAGAGTGATGTAAAAAAGAAACCTATTACAAAACTTCCAAGGAGTTTCAGCTCTGTACTTGCGGAAAGAAAAAGTTTAAACGTAGGGCTCTGCACTAACATTACTGCAATAAAAATACTCGCCGCAAGCATCGTTACGTTTTCCAGTAGATGGCTCCGAAGCGCGATTTTCTCACGATGAGAAAGAGGATGTGAGTGAGTCGTTGAAAGCATACGTTAATTAAAAATTCGTCACTCTTCAAGATCCCCATAACCTGTCACGTATGACAGGTTATGGAATTGCATCATAAAAGAGATTGGCGATATTTTGGGTCGCAAGATCTAAAATACCCGTTTGAGGAAGTCCATTTTTTTTCTGAAAACGTTTTACTGCGTCCGCAGTGGCACTTCCATATTGCCCAGTAATAGATCCTTCAGGGTATATAAGCTTACTTTGCGCAAGATAGAGCTGTAAGAGCGTAACCGCTTCTCCGGAAGAACCGATAGTGAGAATGCTCGTGAACGGCTTCCCACCGGAAGCAGATCCGCCCGCGCAACCCGCGGCATTCATATATTTCCTGGTAGAAGCGCCGAAGAATCCAGTACCTCCTCCTGCCGGAATGCCGACTGGAATCAGAATTTCTGCCGCATTTGCGTTTTGCAATGCCTTTACCGTCTTTGCTGTAAGCGATCCGAAGAATGGCGTTTCACTTCCTGCTGAGCCTGGTCCCGAGAGAGCAATGGTAAATCCTTTTTGATTCAGGCACTGTTGAAGCACTTTAACATCGGCACCAGTGTCGCCGACTTTCAAACTGCGCGTGAAGATAAAGGATGCCGTTCCCCCACCTCCTACATTTTTTGTCGTGACTTCAACAACGTTTGCGTATCCGGAATTTCCATTCGCATTGTACGCACGAATGCGGAAGTAGTACTTCGTGTTAGCGGTAAGATTTTTCTCGTTCCAGAAGTAATAATGCGGAGGTAATGTCTTAATTTCCGTAAACGTCGTACCATTTGTACTCATCTCTAGTTTGTATCCTGATTGTCCAACAGTTCCACCCTGCCAGAATAGACGAACAGTGGTCGTATTTATCGCATACGCAACAAGCTGAGAAGGAGGTCCTGGAGGATCTTCTGGAGGCGGAGGAGGATTCCCTGTATCAAGAGGAGTAGTAACCGTTATAGTGTTCGTATAATCCGAATTCCCCGCGCTATTGAATGCCCGTACGCGATACCAGTATGTTGTTTCGCCCTGCACGGTAACGTCATTGAAGAGCCCTTTATTTGCGAACGATGTATTAATTTCAGAAAATCCAGAAGATGACGAGCTCGTACTGCGCTCAATCTTGAAGCCATCTTCATTATCCGCATTATCAACCCATGTTAATTGGACATGTTTTGCTTGAATTGCCGCAGCAGCGAGATTTGATGGAGCGATAGGAATGACTTGCCCCGACGTGTCCATATCATTATCAAGAATACTGATCGTCGCAGTATTCACTGATCCGATACTGTATGCGGGATTCGTACTCAAGGACAACATAACCGTTTCCGTCGGCTCTTCAAAAAGATCATCAATCGGCGTTATGGTGATTGAAAGAGATGTCTGTCCCGCTGGAATTGTTTTAGGAGACGTTATTAATTGATAATCCACGCCATTTGTCGCCGTTCCTGAAACAGTGAAGTAGACTGGAAGATTGGCTGTTATTAATCCCGTGCGCGAGACGGTAAATGTCCCGGTATTACTATTTGCTTCTCCAGCAAACCCGTCAGAAGCATCAATGATAACTACTGGTAATTCAGGTCCGGAACAATCTTGAGCAGTAAACGAACCCACGATGGAATAAAGTTGTGTAGCAACATAAGATATACGCGCTTGATACGTTTGATTTGCGATAAACCCGAGCGGTTGAGTAATAACGGTTGGCGTAAAGTCATCAGGAGCAACCGTTGAAACAGTCCCTGTTGGAATAAATTTATACCAGAAACCGTTTACCCAATTATTATCATTATCAATATCAACGTAATATCCTTGAACGCCATTCGTGCTTGTGCCACCATCCGTCCATGCGACTGTTGCTTTAGAATTTGCACCCGAACAGAACGGAGTTATCGTCGGAGCCGGAGGAGAAGTAGCCACATCATTATCAGTGATAGTTACGGATCCTGTATCAGCAGAACCGATCGTGTACTCTGCGCTTGGTGAAAGCGTAAGCGTTGCACTTTCCGTAGACTCTACGAGAGCATCGTCAATAGGCGTCACAACAACCGTCGCAGACGACTGCCCCACAGGAATAATTCTTGAAGACGAAAGTAATTGATAATCAGTGCCGTTTGTCGCGTTCCCTGAAATTGTGAAATTGACTGTAAGCGAACTTGTTGTCACTCCTGTGCGAGAGATAGTAAAGGTTCCTGCATCTATTCCGGTTTCGGATGCCGTAGCATCAGTCGGAGTAAGCGTAATCGTTGGCAAGGAAGGAGCGCTGTCGTCGTCAAAAATATCAACTGTCCCAGAGCTCTGCCCGAGTACGTAGCCAGATCCAGAAGTAAGTGTCACAGCAACCGTTTCCGTTCCTTCAATAGACGTATCATTGATTGGATTTACTATAATAGTTGCCGAAGAAGCGCCAATAGGAATAACTTTTGGAGAAACTACTTGCTGATAATCAGATCCATTAGTAGCCGTTCCATTAATCGTGAAATTAACCGTAAGAGCACTTGTGGTTGGACCTGTACGCGTAACCGTAAAGACGGCGGGGTCAGGCCCGAGCTCAAACGCAGTTGGGTCAGTGACAGAAAGAGAAACTGTTGGTGTAGATGGTGGAGCATCATCATCCACAATATTAACTGTTCCCGTGTTTTGCGTTCCAATACTATAATTTGCGCTTGTTACCAATGTCAGAATTGCAATCTCTGTCGCTTCACTAATTGCATCGTCAAGTGGCGTAACCGTGAGAGTAATAGACGTCTGGTTAATAGGAATAGTAATTGACGACCCAATTGATTGATAATCAGTTCCATTCGTTGCAGTTCCTGATATTCCTATATTAACCACAAGAGCATTTGTAGTTGCACCTGTACGCGTGATTGTGAAAACTCCCGTATTTGTACCCGGCTCCGCAGCATTACCATCTGTGGTTGTAATCGTTACTGTTGGGAGTGTGGGTGCTGATACTTCATAGAGATATACTATTTTCGTTACCTGATTCGCATTAACAGCAACTGATGTTACACAGAACGTACCGTCGCATGTCGGAATAATGGTATACGTTGCAGGATTTGGTAGAGAGCATTCAGTTCCTCCTTTTGAATACGTACATGTTGCAACTCGTTCAGTAAACCCAGGCGCATCGGTAGCCCGTGCGGTATGTGACCCCGTAGATAAATCCCTAAACACGGCTGGATTTGCGGTTGTAAGCGTCAAAGCATCAACCTGTGCCTGTGTGCCTAATGGCGCGCTCGTCACAAGAAGGTCTGAGCCAACGCGTTTTACCATAATATCTCCCATACCCGTAGGAGGAGGTCCATCGTTATCCAAAAGACTGATTTGACCAGGAGTAGTCCCGACAAGAATATTAGGATCGTTCGTACTTGTAATCGTAAGAATTATCGTCTCAGTAGACTCGCTTAATGCGTCATTAATAGGAGTAACGGAAATATCAATACTCGTTCTATTTACTGGAATAGATATTACACCCGGAAGCGTTCCGTAATCAGTGCCAGTAATTGCTGTCCCCGCAACAACATAATTCACTTGCAATACTTGTGAAGTATCTCCTGTACGCAAAATAGTAAAACGGCCCACAACATTTGGCTCTGCGGCATTCGCGGAACCAGAAGTAGAAACTTGTGACGAAGTAACAACTTCAGAAGCACACGTACAACCTTGCGCAAGCGCGGTGAACGCAGGGACACAATATCCTTGTGCTTGGGATGCGTATTGTGGATTCAAAGGTAATACGCCACCAATTCCTCCGCAGGTATTTACTCCTCCTGGCGCTCCTGCGGGTCCGCCGGTACCTGGAGCATCACATTCTTCTCCTGGGTCTACAATAAAGTTTCCGCAGAATCCTGCTTTAGGAATATTATTTACAAAACATCCGGAACCGGAATTAATGGGAACCCATGACCCATTATTCCATTGCATTCCTCCGCATGTTTTATCGTTGCAATCTATGAGGCCATCAGAATTATCGTCAATATTATTAGAACATTGCTCTTGTCTGCCAGGATTGATATTGAAATTATTATCATTACTGTCTCCTGCGCAGGTTGTAAATCCATCGTTGTCATTATCCGAACAACTCGTTGCAACGCTTGACTGATAAAATCCATTTACAAAACCACCACCTGAACCTGTTGGGACTCCTTGCGCAAACGTAAGCCCACAAATTGTCTCGTCATAGATTTTATACAAATCAATACCATAGTAGGTCGGGAGTGGATAAGTAATACCATCTGATTTAATAACCCATTTTCGCTTAAAGTTATCTCTAAATTTTACCAAGTATTCTTGGAATAAATCCTGTGCTCCATTTTTCAAAAAATTAGGATCAGTTTTTCTAATTTCGCTCGCAAGAACAAGTTCATAACAAAGCCCCGCATACAGTTCTTCGTCTGATTTGCCGTACGTAATCCACTTTGGATTCGGATGGCTTGGGTCTTGCCATGTGAGAGGAAAAATATATGAAGCAAAACCAGGAGTACCTTCAAAAAAGAGTTGTCCATTTCCATTTAAACTTTGTACCCAATTGCGCAATTGACTTGCGTCTTTATACATATAGGTATAGACGCCGTACAAATTCTTCTGAATATTATTTTTAATAGTATTCAAGACTCCAGTATCAACGCCAGGCGTAAACATTTCTCGATATGCGATAGCTTGTCCTTGAGCAAGGATGCCATCCATGTAAAACCGATTAGTTTGAGAAAGTGAATCAGATGACCCCGTATCTCCTGACTCTCCATTTCCTCCTGGACCATGAAGTTCGCTTGCATAGATACCTACCGGATAACAATCTCCGGTTATTGGATTGGTTCCGCGTGAACAATCCGGCACATTAAATGATGGGTTTAAGCTGGTATTAATAATAGCGACTGCCGAAGCCTTGTATGCCGGATCTTGGGTCATTCCATAGAGACGACTTAACCAAATAAGCGATCTCCCGCGTGCCCTCCCTCCTAGCACCTCAACTCCCTTCGTTATTCCCCAAATAACGGAGCTTGGAGAAGTTTCTCCTTGCATTATAGTTTGAAACTTTCCAACATAATCTCCCGCCAAAAGATAACGATAATATTCTATTGCAACGGACAAGTGAGCCGGCTCTCGATTAGCCCAGCCATGCCATGGTTTTCCGCCAGCAGCGGTGTACGTATTAGCATACGTTGCCGAATTCGTCGTGTAGAGAGTCCTTCCGTTCGGATCAGTGATATGCTGTTGTTGGTTTGGATACCCCTCACACATACCAAGCCAATCCAGTGGATTCCATGCGTCTTTACATTCATACGTTTGGCCCGGAATGTCTTCGATATAAGGTACTCCATATCTATTAAGGTTCGTTTCTGAATGATTTTTTTTTGCAAAGCCTACAATATAGTTCGTTACATGGGAAGAATTATAGGCGTCATAACGAAGACCATCAATGTATTCCCTTTGACATTCCTTTTCGCACGAAAGGAGATAGCGAACCGCTTCCAGATTGTCGGTATAATACTCGTTTATATAACCGGTTGTTGTCTGATTCTTACTCATTTCAGAAGTATATGACCCAAAGCGATGCCCATTCGCAGGATTATTTGCCTTGCTTGTGTACGAATTAAATTTTGCCTGAGCATCGCCTGAAAAATTAGCTCCTGGATTAATCGCGGAGGGACTTGGTAATTCACGGAAGAACGAATCATCAACTTGTGCCCAGCGTGCGAGCGATTGCCCGGCACTGATATTATTTTCTTCCAGAGGATGGAATGAAGCGGTAGAAAAAGAAATAACTAAACGGCTCAAAAGCCCCTGGGCAAAACCAATATAGTTATATTGGTCAGGAATGCTGGAAATTGATGGCCCTTCGCCGTAATTTGCGGAAAGCTGTTGCTGTCCGTCGCTCGGCATAATCCAATACACCGTTTTTTGAGCAGTAGGTGAAGACGGACAATCAGGATTCGATGCAGTTGCTGAAGTGCAGATAAAAGAAGGCTTGATAATGTTAGCGTCTAAAATATATGCACGATTACTTACCGTTCCCGTATCAATCGTTATGCCAGCATTCGTATAGAACATGGCTCCTTGTTGGGCATTTATATAATTGAAGCCGTTATTTTTTGGACCTCCACTTTGTGCTGGCGCCGGCTCTTCATCAAAGTTATTGGAGTGCACGAGCATATGATCCACGAGAACCTGATCGCTTCCACTAAAAACTGTTATGAAAAATACCGAAGTAAAAAGATATGGCAAATCTTCCGTCGCTCCACCGGCTACGGGTTCATGCCGTTTGTGAATTTCCCAAACTTTTGCTACCGGACCATCTTCAAGTACGCGCACGCAATTCAAAGGCATTGTTCCCGCAAACCCGTTGCATTTATTTGGATAGCCATCCACATCAAGTACAGTCTCATAGTCTCCACCGCGAATATCTTTCGCATGGACTTTAAGTGACTTACCATTTTGGTTGCGAATAAGATCATTAACATTCGCGTTCATTTGGAACGCCGGAGAAGAACCCGTCGTAATGGAATAGTTGAGATTACTATTTGCCGGAAGCGTTACCAAGACGCGAGCGATGGCGGTTTTTACAGACCCAGTATTATAGAACGTCGTTGCAAATACCTGTGTAGGGAATGCTCCGATCTTAATATTCGCGAGCGTGGGACATGATGGCGTCTGTTTCAAATCAGGAAATGAACATTGATACTGTCCTTTCTGGAACGAAATAGGAATATTGACTGGCTGATTGCTGACCGAAAAAGAATTTTTGTTGCGAATAAAAACTTCATTGATGTCTGGAGCTACTTGGGCTGTTAAATTTTCGCGCGGAACAAAAGAAAGGTGTTCCCATCCGCGAAAAAAGAAAAAAGAAAATCCTGCAATAAAAATCGCAAGAAAAAGAAAAAATGGCGCGAGAGGATGATTCTTCTGCATTGCCTTCAGTATATACGCATATTTATATTTGCCTCATATAAAATTGTTAATAACTTAGTAACTGAATACTATTTCTCGCTTGATTCCTAGTATTTATAGAAAACAAAATAAAAACTCCACACAAGGTGGAATTTTTATTTTGCTCCCGAGCCAGGCCTGCCTGCCGGCAGGCAGGCAGGGATCGCCTCTCATTCAGTAGAATGACCTACTGGGTCGATCTTCTGACCTCGAAACCTTCAGCTCCTCCTCGGAGCTTGCGGCCCGCGGTTCGATTCCTAACACAGGAAATTTTCAAACCCTGTCTTGTACGGGGTTTTAAAATTTACTCCCTCTGTTGGATACGTTTAGAACTATGCAGTGGATTAAAATAGCTAATGAATTAGAAGTATCTGGTTTTGTATAAAAAAGGAGACCGCCGTCGATACAGAACGGAAGACCACCGTTATTTTCCGGGACGGCTTGCGAATGTTGCCTTGAGGTTATGACTAGACTCTAACAACTAAAAGAACCCCGACAACGATAGCAGCGACCGCAGAAATTACCTGTGAATACTTAAACGGAAAAAAATGACTGATACCGAAAGCGAGAAAAAACACAACTTCTGCAATGGTAAGTATTGACATCGAATATGATCAATTAAATTTAATGAACGACCTTTTATTCATTCTAACAAAGAAAAATAAAACACCCCAGCACGTGGGGTATTCTATTTTGCTCCCGAGCCAGGGATCGAACCTGGGACCGTCGCCTTACACTTGTCCTACTATTACTAATAGGGGTGGACTATATCATCGCCCATGAAGGGCGCGAGGTACTTCGCCTGCATCAATTAATATTTGATCGGCTACTCCCTTGCGGGATAGTCTCTACACCTTCTCTGATTACTATCAGAGCTTGGCTCGGGATTGCCCTTGGAAAGGGGTTTCCCCGAATTCACCTCGTTTGCAACCTAGATTGCTCTAGGAGGCTGCGTTATGCCGGCTTCCACTTCGCGATGACAATTGGCGCATATCAGGATACATTTATCGAGTTCTGATCTCACCCTCTCCCATGATCTGGTATAACCTTTATCTCCTACGCCGAAATCTTTTTCAGCTGGATTCAGGTGGTGAAAATCAAGAGCTCCTTGATATTTTTCGTATCCGCATATCTGGCATTGCCCGCCTTTGTAGGCAATAGCCATTGTTTTGATTTTGCGCCGGCGTTTTGCCACTGCACGAATAAGTTCTTCTCGCCGATCGGCATATGTCCGCTTGTCAGCCATATATGGTAATTTTACCATTTTATAAGCCAAAGCGTGTTCACAGGGCGCCGCTCTACCGCTGAGCTACTCGGGAATATTGAGTTATAGGCTGTTTTGTAAACAGCGTTACTATTATAATGAACTATACTTAAATCGCAATATGTTCAAACACATTAACGTTTCAATCATCGGGGATGTCCAGGGAGTATTTTTCCGCCGGACGGTCAAGCACGAGGCGAGCCGGCAAGGCATTAGTGGCTTTATTCGGAACGAGCAGGATGGAACGGTATACATGGAAGCTGAAGGACCAGAAGAAATCATTGATATTTTTTCGGCGTGGCTCAAGAGCGGAGCTGGCGAAGGAACACACGCGATTAAAACTATTGATATCGTAGATGGATCATTCAAGGCATTTGAAGGATTTGAGATTAAAGAATAAGAAGCTTCGCCGCAGGCCTGGCTTGGAAGCCAATACATGAAGAACCCTCTTATCATAATCGCGATTGTAATCCTCGTTATCGTTGCCTATGATGCGATTCGGATATTTTTTCTATCTCAAAAAACGGCGACTTTAGAGCAATCCCCTTTTAATCGCAAGATCAGAAACGCCATATTTAGGATCCTGGTGCTGGGCGATAGCACGGCTGTAGGGATAGGAGCCGAGAGGCCCGAGGACTCGACTGCAGGCAGGCTTGCTCAACTGTATCCTGGCGCTGAAGTTATAAACCTTGCTATGAGCGGACAGCGCATTTCAGGTCTTGAGGAAATTTTAGCAAAAAGAGAAGATGAGCATTTTGATATCGTACTTATACAAATAGGAGCAAATGACATTATACGACTGACCTCGATGGAAGATATTGAGTCGGGAATCGAGAGTATACTTACAAGGAGCAAGAAGTTTGGTGGCAAGATTATCTTTCTTCATTCTGGCAACGTTGGAGATGCAAAATTTTTTCCTTGGTATGTGCGGCCCATTCTTTCAAAGAGAAGTTTACAGGTCCGAGATATATATAAAAGAAAAGCTTCCGTGCACGGGGTCCTGTACGTTGACCTCATTGACTCTCAGGTTTCAGAAAAATTCAAAGAGAGTCCTGATCTATACTATGCAAGCGATTTATTGCACCTCTCAAGTGAAGGATATGCTCTCTGGTATGAAGAAATAGCAAATAAACTCCAGGCGGACGGTAATGAAAGCGGCCGAGAGCAATAGCACGAAACTGATATATGGCAGAATTAAAAACAAAAGCTACAAAAGAAAGTGTTACAAGATTTTTGAATTCTATCGAACCTAAAGAAAAACGATCCGACAGCTTTGTCCTCGTTGGACTGTTTCAAAAAATTACAGGCGAAAAGCCAGTTATGTGGGGGTCAAGTATAGTAGGTTTTGGAACGTATCACTATCAGTCGGAAAGAAGCACGCAGAAAGGCGACTGGCCTTTGGCAGCATTTTCGCCGCGAAAACAAAGTCTGACGCTGTATGTTATGGAGGGTAATAAAGATAGTCAAGAATTATTTAAAAAATTAGGGAAATATAAAACAAGTCTTGCTTGTCTATATATTAATAAACTTTCTGATGTAAACCAAAAAGTACTTATAACACTTATCAAAAAATCATTTCAATATATGCAGAAGGTTCATAAATAATAATCCTCATGGATCCCAACCCAACCAAAAAAGGCTCGGTCCACAAACTGCCGACGGATTTACGAAAGGCTATTACTTCTTCTTCGGCAGCGCGAACACTATGGGAGGATATTACACCACTTGCACGTAATGAATGGATCTGCTGGGTCATCTCCGGCAAAAAAGCGGAGACGAGAAATATCCGTATAGAGAAAGCACTTTCAAAGCTTAAAGGCGGAATGCGTAGGCCTTGCTGTTGGGCCGGTTGCCCCCATCGTTAAAAATAGAATTGTTGTATGTAGAAAAAACCGACGCGAATTTTTAAGGAATAACGTTGTAAAACGAATGAATGCTGTTTTGTGTTTCTGCGTCTACTATGCCGGTTTCGGATAATTTATTTTTCTTTTGGAAACGAATCACTGCCTGGCGCGTCAGATTGCCATAGTACCCGCTCACCGTTCCCTCGGGATAGATAATTTTATTTTGCGCCAAATACAGTTGAAGGAGCATTACGTCCTCACCGGAGGAACCCACTAGTAATACCCGTGAGAATGGCTTATCGGTAAGTCCTCCCCCTTTGCACCCTAATGTATTCATATACATTCGTGTTGAAGCGCCAAAAATTCCCGTCCCCCCTCCTGCAGGAATACCAACCGGAATAAGGATTTCTGTCGCATGCGTATTTTGAAGTTCTTTTAAAGCAGCTGCAGTTAGTGAACCGAAGAACGTTGTCTCCTTACCCGACGATCCTGTACCAGAAGAAGCTATGATGAATCCTTGTGCATTTAAACATTGTTGGAGAACTTTCACATCGTTTCCTGTATCCCCCGTTCGCAAACTACGTGTAAATGTAAACGAACCTCCGGCACTTTTAGTCGTCGCATCAATGACGTTTGAATATTCAGAATCTCCCGCACTGTTGTATGCGCGAATGCGAAAGTAGTACTTCGTGTTAGCGGTAAGACTTTTCTCGTTCCAGAAATAATAATGCGGCGGCAAGTCGCGGATTTGCGCGAAGTTCGTTCCATTAGTACTCATTTCAAGCTTATATCCCGTTTGCCCTTCCGAACCGCCTTTCCAAAACAAGCGAATCTCGTTTTCTGAAATAGCATAAGCAGTCACGTTACTCGGTGACTCCGAAAGAATTGAGTTTACGGGCGGAGGAAGCAAAGCTGTGTCGCAATTTTGAGTAGGAGTGAACGCCACTATTTCCGAATACGCTTGCGCTGCGGAATAGAGCACGCGCACGGAATACGATTGCCCGCTTACCAATACGAGCGGCTGGGTTATCACCGTCGGCACGAAGCCCTGAGGCACAATCGCCACGAGCGTCCCTGCCGGAACAAATTTATACCAAAAGCCATTCACCCAATTTCCATCAGTATCAATATCAACATAAAATCCTTGCGCGCCAGAGGATCCGTTTTCTAGCCATGAAACTGTTGCTTCCGTTGCGCTTCCGGAACAGAACGTGGACACCGTGGGCGGAGAGAGTGGATCTCCCGGTGGCGGAGGTGGTGGAGGTGGTGGTGACGGAGCGCTATCGTTGTCTAATAGAGTAACTGTCCCCGTATTTGAAGAACTGGTTGTATACCCAGCGCTTGGCACAATCATTACCGTCACGCTTTCCGTATTCTCAACATTCACATCATTAATCGGAATGACATCAACTAAAACAGATGATTGATTGGCAGCAATCACAGGTGAAGTAATAATTGTCTGATAGTCCACACCATTCGTTGCTGTTCCACTAATGGAAATGACGATAGGCAGAGCGTTTGCAGTGCTTCCTGTGCGCGAAATAGTGAATAGTCCGGTATCCGAGCCAGCTTCTGATGCAGTCGCGTCTGTTGTAGAGATAGAAACAGCCGGTAAAGAAACCGCTGTTTCAAATCCAGAGCGAATGTAATTGTTTACGTTTGCTGCAGTATACGCATCATTCCAATTCCCTTTTGATTGTTGGAGAGCTCCAGTAATAAACGCGCTGTAAGTCCCCACTCCGCCTATGCTTGCGTTATACGTTGCAACGGAACGCATTGGGTCCAAGTAGGTTTGCTTCAACACTCCTGACGTAGTATCTCCCACTTGGTTTTTCCAAAAGCCAAGCGTTTGAAGTGTTTGGTTTATCGTCGTCCACTTTGTAGCGCCACTATCGGGAGTACTAGAATAAAAAGTATTATTACTACTATTAAATTCGCTAAAGCCACCAGACTGCTGATGGTCAAGATGGGGAGTAGTTAAAGAAGAATGTTGGAAATTGTTTCCGCTCAGGGAAATATTAGTGACTCGCGGAGCTACACCATCAATCTGCAGGCCGCCACCCCATTCATAGATCGTATTATTCTGAAGAGCGAGATTATGAATACCAAAATCCAATTGACCATTCTCGCCTTTATGCATCCCTTGCATCGCGATGGCAACGGGCTGCGTACCTAGTACGTTGTTTGCGATGATATTATCCGCGATAGTTCCGGAACTCACGTTTGAGATAACCATTCCCCATCCACGCTTCTCTGAGGAGTTAATATTTTTTCCATCCAGAATAACATTATCTTGAATATCAATCATTACCCCATTTGCCGCTGGACTATTACCTCCACCTGCAACAAATGCAATACTATTTCGAACAAAAAGATTATTTTCTATCACGCCGCCCGAACGCATTTGTGCGCCATGAGAAGATCCGTCCGCTATAATGTTTCCGCGCAAGATGACGCCCGAGTTGCCGTTATCAATATAAATATTATGGCTAAAGATATCCGCACCGGCACCCGCAACCGTTTCGCTCCAGCCATTGTGATAAAAAACATTTTCTTCCATCAACAAACCCTGCACGTCATATGCATACATTCCCTGTGAGCTTCCGTTCACCGAATGCACGGTATAAGAATTCAGGATGACCGAGCGCCTCAATGTATAATTTTGAAGACTTCCGCCAAAACCCTGAAAAACAATGCCGGTACGATATCCTTCAATTTTGAAGTCTTCAAAAAGAATATTAGAACCAGGTTGCAGGAAAGACACTCCAGCCTCATTACCATTTGCTCCATCATAGGTATCGGCTAAAAAATGTAATCCCGTAAAAGCGACATTAGTAATAGTAGGCGGAGAGCCGCCTCCGTTATTAGTCCACACTGCCCCTCCAGTACCAGTCTTAAGCAAAGGCCGCACTGAACTCACGCCATAGGAAGATATGAGCATTGGCTCTGATGCAGATCTTCCGGACATTTTCCATTGCCCGAGCGATTCATTAAAAACATCTCCTCTTTTCAGTAACAGCCCATCAGGATAGCCATGTCGCAACAAGGATTTACCTGCGCTGATTGTCTTTTTTGCCGTTCCTTCGCTTAACCCATCATTTGTATCGCTTCCCGTAGATGAGCTCACATACACAACTCTTGTGTCCGCGCTCGGAGAAAATTCTGTCCATCCGGAACCGGACGACGAACCTAATTGAGCGAGAAGCACCTCATTGCCATTTGGAAAACTAGAAACGTAAGTACTATAGAGAAAGGCCACGACACCGATTATGGCTACGAATGTTAAATTTTTCCGGTTAACCATAAATAGATGTGAGAGAATTCGAGGACGCTTGTCGTTTCTACCAGCATAACTCTTATCTATCGCTTTCCATATTTTTAATATGCACAGTTATGAATATTCGTTTCACGTCGGAAAAATATGTATAATAAAACATATGAGTAACCACACTAATCAAGGAGGAAATATGGTTTATTGTTTAGGGCTTATCGGCGCTCTCATTTATTTTATCGGTCAAGCAACAACATTTTGGATGGGAGTTATAGGAGCTTTGAAAGCTTTGGTATGGCCTGCATTTTTTGTGTATTATGCGTTGGATTTCTTATTTAAGTAACTCTCCCTATCTCATCTGCTTCTCTTTACTATCCACTACGCTAATTATTGTTGATGGTTTTCCGTTCAGTTCTCCCTTATCAATAATGAATGATACATTTGCGCCAAAGTATTTTTTTGCTTCTTCAATAGTTTTCGCCGGCGGCTCACCCTCCAGGTTTGCGCTTGGAGCAACGATGGGGCCCGTTTCCCGCAGGAATTCAATAAGCCATTTTTGTTTAGGTAAACGGAAAGCGATACTTCCGGTTCCCCTATGCAGATATGAAAAAGATTTGCTCTCGCACGGTACAACGATACTTACCGGTCCAGGCCAATATTTTTTAAAAATTTCTTTGGTTACTGCATCAGGTTTAATATTGAACTTTTCTATATCACTCTCTGTACTGATTAATACAATGAGAGGCTTACGCGAATCTCTTTTCTTAAGCTGATAGATCCGTTCAACTGCCGAAGGTGAAAACGCAGAACAAACCAGACCGTAGATCGTGTCGGTCGGGATAACTCCAATTTCTCCATTTTTAATCAGTTCAACCTCTTTGCTGTATTCCATATATATAGCGATCCTAGCAAAGCAATCTATGTGGCGTCTACTGGGGAGTTCTAATTCCGTAAGTATTTGGTGTTAGAATTTTTTAAGCGGATATGATACTTTCAAATTAGTTCCCCCACCACTGTACAACCAGGAGCATAGCGATGTGCGGAAGAGACAATGATGTAGTCGAGCGTCGCTGTAGCGTTTGCCATCAAACGTATTATGGAAGTTTGGGACACATAGGTTGTCCCGCTCAAAGGAGGAAAAACCCCCAACAAGCGGCGGAACAAGAGCAAGGACTATCAGTTCTCGAAATCGATGAAGCCCTCGATAAGGCGGTGAGGAGAGTCACTGGACCACCCCATCATCACTAGTCTTCTCAGTTTTCTCAATGAGCACCTGGCTGACCATGTGCTCTTTTTTTTATCTTCACAGATTTTTTATCTTTCATTGGTAATCTTTAATTCATGAAAACAGTTACCACAATTCTCATTGTTGTAATAGTACTCGGTTTCGGATATTGGCTTTTTAGCCGTTATCTCGTCTCCAAACTAGACGGCAGTGGAGTTCGTATTGAACAAATACGGACATATGTTTAGTAACTGCCTTCTCTAGGGAAATATATCAAGAAGATAAAATTCACGGCCGATTCACTCGTTAAGAGCTATACATTGAAGACCTAGGATCATGAACAGGATCTTCCATCATCGGTTATTCTTCCCCATAGCACTTATCGTGCTTGTTGCTGTTTATTCTCTTGTCGTGTGGGGACCGGCCTTGGGAGAGCAATCAGATCCGCCATCTTTTCCAGCAAATATTGCGGAAAAGCAGGAAGACGACTCAATCACTATTCCATCTACTCCAAAACCAGTACTTTTCCGCTACGTAGAAATTATAGATAGCTGTGGGCCCCATTATAATGGAGCCTGCGTTAATATGCGTTCCGGACCCGGAGAAACCTATCCCGTCGTTAGCAAACTCCGTACTGGCATGGTGCTGAAAGTTAAAGACAGCGTTACCACAGAAGGAGGTAAGACCTGGTACGAACTTCTACCCGATGATCATGTACGCTATCCGGAACGGGTAACGTCAGATTGGTATGTCTCCGCTGAGGTCGTGCGCGTATTTTATGATGACGGAAGTCATACGCTTCAACGAGGAGGAACCGGATCAACGATCGTAAAAACTATCGTTATCAATCGTTCTCTTCAAGAGCTCTACGCGTATGAAAATGGAACTTTAGTAATGCAAATACCTATTTCCACCGGAAAGGAATTTACTCCCACTCCTCGCGGCACATTTACGGTATACAAGATGACACCGAGCCGCTACATGCAGGGCCCATTGCCTGGCATCAGCGATCAGTACTACGACTTGCCCGGCGTCCCTTGGAATCTGTACTTTACGAACGGCGGCGCAGCTATTCACGGCGCGTATTGGCACGATAATTTTGGGCAACCTTGGTCACACGGATGCGTCAATCTTCCGCTTGACAAAGCGAAAGAACTTTACCTTTGGGCTGAAGCTGGCATGTCCGTGACGGTGAAAGATTCATGAAGAAACTTGCTCATAATTTCTACATGTGAAAGCATGATGAATGCTATCATTTATCATCGCAATATTCACACTTTTAGGTACAATATTTCCCACTCCAGTTCCCGCACAAAGTATCCCCGTTCCTGCAACTCAAACTATAACAACTTCGTCTACTTCTACTCCGACTATCCCCGTCTCTCCATCTCAAAAAATATCAGCTTCCTCCACGACTCCTCCCGTTTCAACCACACCACAGCCCATTCCAGTAAAAAAGATTACATCGGGAACGCCCTCTACGAGCACTGTTCCTCATGTGCCATTTTATTCCCAATTTAAAGACATTACTTCCGTAGAATGGAAAAAAGTTGGATGCGGTATTGCGAGCTTAGCGATGGTATTGGATTACTATAAGCCCGCAGTTTCCGTAAATACCCTACTCCAACAAGGCATTGATTCAGGAGCATATTTGAAAAATGCCGGCTGGACCTACAAAGGCTTGATTGGCGTAGCAAAAAGACACGGTTTAGATGGCACAAGTTATGACCTTGGGAAATCAGGCAAAGCGATAGCGTTTGAACAATTCAAAAAACAACTCGCGAATGGTCCCGTTATCGCATCGGTACATTATAAGTTTGATCCGCAGAGTACCATTCCCCACCTCGTGGTTATTAATGGTATGAGTGGTGACTCGGTCTACTACAATGATCCGGCTGCAAACGGCGGGGAAAAGATAATTTCTTCCGATACATTCCTCAAAGCTTGGAAAAAAAGATTTATCGTTATACGGCCGGTAGATAAGGTTTAGTGATTAATCTTCATTAATACTTTAGATACCAACATGCTAGTATTTTAGTAATGAAGAACAGTATTGGATTAGCTATATTTTCTGCACTTATCTTTTTTTCTTATACCACCGTATCAGCAATTGATTCGGCTTCTATTATTATTTCTCCCGTGACGGTTATCCAGGGAGAGCCGATACTGATAGCTGTTTCAAATGCAGATGCGTCTGAAGTACAGAAGATTTCGTTTGATACTGTTTCGCTCGGCATTTTTACGTATCAGAATAAGCCCACTGCAATCGTGGGAATAGATCTTTATAAAAAGCCAGGGACGTATCCCGTTTTAGTTACGTTAGCCGATGGCCAGATTCTTGAAACGAAAGTTATTGTAGGTACACGAGAAAAGATAGAAGCGCCACTTGGCATTCCAGAAAAGCTCGGCGGAAATACTCCTGCAAGCCAGACTAAGCTCGTCACTTCCCTTGCCGCGGAAAACAAAAGTTTGGTAAAGCTCCGCACCGGAACAAAATCATTTTGGAAGGAAGCGTTCAGATTTCCACTCAAAGAAATCACGATTACGGACGACTATGGCTACTCCAGAACAACCGGAGCATATTCCATAGCTCACAAAGGCACTGATTTTCGCGCGAAGGAAGGCACAGCAATCAAGGCTATTAATCGTGGCGTGGTCCGCGTCGCGAAAGAATATCGGAACTACGGCAAGACGGTCGTCGTAGATCATGGACTAGGCCTAACTTCCCTCTACATGCATCTTTCTAAAATCAAAGTAAACGTTGGCGAGCTTGTTTTGCCTGGACAAGTTATTGGTCTCAGCGGAAAGACGGGCTATGCCACGAGTCCACATCTCCACCTTAGCGTGCGCCTCAACGATATTTCCATTGACCCGCTAAAGTTTTTTGAGCTTTTTAAATAAATTTCGTATTTTTTTCTTCTTGCAGGAAACGCGGATACTTTTTTGACGAGCTTTTAAATGTTATCCACTTATTTTGAAATTATTTTTCTAGTACCCATGGTATTCTATTTTTAGTACTCACCCAACGTACCGGAGGAGGTATGTATGGCACAACAAGAACCCCTTTCCGTTCCGAGAGAATTGGAACAGGCAATAGAGCAATTGAAATGCCATTCACATATTTCCGAAGTTGTTCGCGGGGTCTCTGTAAACTGTCTTCATCATCATAGGTCAGGTACCGTAGTATTTGAAAGAGAAAATCCCTACGGAATACGCGCGAGCGCGTACACAGAAAACAGAGTCTTGACGCTCTATCTGCACGTAGAACACTCGCATCGAGAAGAGATCAAACGATTCCTTTCGACGCTTACGCACGGATAGCTGTGAGCCGCCACGCCCTTCGGGACGGAGGCGGTTTTTTATTGTAGAAATATTGACAATCCATAGTATTCTGCTATAATTTGCAACGGATCATTTTTACCCCCCAATACTTCAACGAGGAGAACTACAGGTGCAAAATCTCGGCGAACTACTCAAGGAAGCCGGCGTTCCAGGAGCCAGAGCAAAAACTGCGAAACCCCTGGAAAACGTACCTAAAGTGACTAGTCAAGAACTCGCGCAGATGACTGGCGGGAACTTTAATCTCGTGAGTGCGTCTGCGAGTCTTTTCCTGTCCTTTCCTGTGGACACTCGGGGCCGGTACATAGGTGCCTTTTGCCGAAACACGCCGGACGGGAAAAAGGGCCATGAGTTGTGGCTTGAATTCGAAACTCGCCAGCGTCGCAGTCCAGTGAAGCCCTATGTCTTCACGAATTTCGGGAGAGAAGTCCTCGCCGACGCAGGCTATCCGGTGGAGTGAATTCCTACAGAAAGGCAACCGTGCTACACAAGCGCACGACGGACTCGACTCAAGCAGCAGCTAACATCGCCGATCGTGAATACGATGTTGCGTGGAGAGATGCCGCATATCAAAAACAGGTATACGGTTTCACCTCCATCGACCCCGATGAAACATGGACGCACGTCTATCACGAAGTTCTGCAAGAACTCGTGGGATACTGCCCTTCCTGATTCCCTTGCGCCGCCAATCCCTTACCGGATAGGCGGCGCTTCTTTTTTATTTTCTAATGTAAATTAAATGTCCATCGCACTTTACTAAGTCACGATGTCTTCGTCGCTCCTCGCTCCTTGAGAAGTGCGTGGTACACTAGATTTATGGACCAACTTATGAAAGCAGATATTTTCTTTTTTATATCTTCTATAGCAACTGTTGTGCTTACAGCGCTAGTTTCTATTCTTCTTTTCTATCTTATTAAAGCCGGAAAAAATCTTTCTGAACTTTCAGAGGTACTGAAAGGTAATATAAAAGAATCAAAAGAATTTATTCAAGATCTTAAGGAACGCTTAGAAGACAATATTGTATTTCGGCTCTTTTTTCCTTCACCACGGAAAAGAAAAGAAACTTCAGCGAAAAATCATAAAGGAAAGAGCAATACTTAACTATTACTCATAATTTTAAAAAAACCTATGCCAAAGAAAACTACAGCAAACGGTGGTGGAAATGTAGCACTCATGGGAGCAACGCTCGCGGGAATCGCGGCAACGGCTTATTTCTTCCTCGGGCCGAAGGGAAAGAAACACCAAAAACAAGCAAAGGCTTGGGCGATAAAGATGAAAGGCGAAGTTGTAGAAAAGCTGGAACGTGCTAGAGAAGTCAGCGAACCGATTTACCACCAAATCATTGATACGGTTGCAGCAAAGTATGGTGAAGAAAAGGATGCTAACCGTAATGAAATACGCGAATTAACAGAGGATTTAAAAAAACATTGGAAAACCTTAAGCGGCAAAGCGGGTGCCGTAAAGCACAAGGTAGTACGAGGCGCGAAGAAAGCTACGGCGAAAGTGACAAAAGAATAGGCGTGGAATCGCAATAGAAAAATGCCATCGTATGATGGCATTTTTCTTGCAAGAATCTAGTACAACGCTCCGCCACTCTAGTTTTGGCTGCCGCTGTTGCTTCCGCTATTACTGCCGTCGTTGCTTCCGCCTGGCAAGTTCAGATCCACGTTAATATCGTTTGTCCCGTCATTGGGGGTCGTATCCGCGCGAACCGCAAACCACCAAACTCCGAATCCTACGAGAAGAAGGAGTACGATTACTATAAGGATAGTATTGGTACTGGACACATTGTTATTCTCTTCCATGGTAATGTAATGGTTTTTTAATAGATATCGACCACTAATTCAGATATCTGAACGTTTTTCCCTAGCTTTTATAATGCGCCTAGGCGCATTAAGATGCTGTGAATTTCAAATAATAAAGAATGGACAATGAATAATAAAAATTAGCTGAAGTTAATATTTTTTGTTATGCTTCATTATAAGTTAATCCTTTTTCTACGATCATAAATATTATGAAATCAAGCTTTACTCCTTCCATCTTGAGCGTCATCCCGTTAGAAATTTTGTCCCACTCGCCATATACTATATCTATGAATCACCATAAATATAAACCAGCCCTACGGGGACTATTTCTAACGAAATGAGCAAACACAATAAAGACCAGTTCAATAATCCTGTTTCAAAAAAAGATATTGAAATGAAAAATATGCATCGCACGGTAGCCGCACGTTTGAATCCTGACGCGCATAGCTTTAATTTGAAACCCGTACGCAAACCAAAAGCGAGCGGTAAAAAAGGAAATAGATAACTCCCACTTAAAAGACCGCAAGATTCACTCAGCGGTCTTTTTTGTATAGCCAGTAGTAATACTTGACATTATTACTATTGTATGCTATTATTAAAGAGTTAGAAACTCCCCAAAACAAGCCTAGAAAGGAGGTGCGGAGTGAGCACTTTAACAATCGCAGGTTGCATCATTGGCCTTTCGGTCTATGTGCCTCTCTGCATTCAAGTTCTCTCAGGCAGAGCAAAACTCAATTTTGCCACCTGGATACTGTTCGCGATCCTCGATGGCATCACTGCGGGTGCAATCTACTACGCAGGAGGTAGCTACTTTCTACCAGCAGCCTATACTCTCGGAAGCCTGGTAACGTCGGTATGCGTTCTGAAATCCAAGAATTTCTCGTGGACGCGGTTCGAGACGATGGTCACGTTTCTCGTAGTCACGTGTCTCGTTGTCTGGATCATCTCTGGTCCGACCGTTGCTACAGTAGCAGGGACAACAGCAGTTGCGATCGCCTGCATTCCTCAGTTCATCGATACTTATCGAGAACCGTGGAAGAGTCCCCTTTTGAGCTGGAGCGGATTTATGATCGCGAATGCTCTTGTTACTGCAGGCGGCGCGGAATGGTCCATTGAAGAGAGACTTTACCCAGCGGTCTGCACGTTGCTTACGACCGCAGTCGTCCTTCTCACTGTCCGGCGGTACTGGACGAAAGAGCCTTCCACTATGGAATCAAACATCTAGAGTTACTCGCTCTGTACACTGAACGAGCAGGAGCCCACTACTTCGGTCGCGGGCTCCTTTCTTTTTTATATATTATTTGACAGTTATCCTCCTAAGCAGTAATTTTATGCCAGATCCTCTCATCTTTCTCCAGTCCTTAACTCAAGGAGTTTCCGTGGACGCCTATCGCAAAAACGCACTACTCTCCGTTTACGACAAAGAAGGCATCGTAGAATTCGCCTGGGGACTCATTGATTTGGGATGGAATCTGTTTAGTTCAGGTGGAACTGCCAAAGTTCTCCAAGAAGCCGGTCTCGCCGTCACTGACATCGGTACCATTGTAGGACCGCCTATTCTCGGTCACCGTGTTGTCACGCTCTCACGAGAACTCCATGCCGGACTTCTCGCGCGGAACACGCCGGAAGACCTTGCTGAACTTCAGCGGATCGGCGCGCCATACTTTGACCTTGTTTGCGTGGACCTGTATCCGCTTCAAGCGGAAACGGAACGTGAAGGGGCAACCATGGAAAGCGTGATTGAGAAAACCGACATCGGCGGACCGACTCTTCTTCGTTCTGGCGCAAAAGGTCGGCGTCTCGTCATTTCAAATCGTGAATCGCGAGAACTTGTCCTTCGACACCTTCAGGAAGGTACCGGCGACGATCCCGACCTTCGCCATATGTTTGCAATGGAAGCCGAACGGTTGGTCTCACGTTACTGTGATATCTCAGTACGATTTCTCGACTCTCACTTCGAGACCCTTCCTTCGGTTTCCTGAAAGGAAACACGCTCCGCCCCCCCGCACGACCCCTCGGTCGTGCGGCTTTTTTATTCATCTCATTATTTCTTCATTGTTTAAGAAATACTATGAGCTTAGCTCCCATTATCTCTTGGGTAGCCATATTCATTTACATACGACAACATTACAACCAACCTGAGGAGTGGCACCATGACAAACGTAGTCTGCTTTGGCGGAGGCACCGGCCTCCCCGTCCTTCTTTCGGGACTGAAGAAAAATCGTGATCTTGAAATATCTGCGATTGTGACTATGTTTGACAACGGAGGAAGCTCTGGTGAGCTCCGAAACCAATTTGGCATTCTCCCACCAGGAGATATCCTAAAATGTCTTCTTATGCTCTCTGAAAATGCTAAAGAAGAATCAATCCGAGATTTGTTTTTGTACCGCATTGAAGACGGCGACCCCCCGAATCACACCCCAGGCAATATGATGCTCGTTGGTCTCCAACAGACCTACGGAATCATGAAAGCCGTAAAGATATTACAAAAGATCTTTCGGACGAAAGGAAATGTTTATCCTGTTGCGATAGGATCAAGCCACCTGTGTTGCGCATATACAGATGGGGATGTCGTGCATGGAGAGACAGAAGTGGATGAAGGGATCCGTAAAGGAAAGACTCCTCAACGCCTCTACCTTATGCCAACAGTACAACATAACGAGGATATTCAAGAAGTTATCGGCAGTGCAGATGCTTTTTGTGTCGGTCCGGGGAGTTTGTACACCAGTATTATCCCTAATTTTCTTCCTCATGGAGTGAAGAGGATGCTCATGGATTCTACGGCACCTATCATATTCGTGAGCAACCTACTCACGGAAGGTAAGGGTATGACGAGTAGCGCTCTCCATCATCAGATAGAGATCGCTGAACAATACATCGGCCGCGAAGTGACGGCGATCATCGCAAATACCAAACTTCCTCACGAAATGTCTTCGGAGATTCTGGAAAAGTATGCCAAGGAAAAAAAGTACCCCATTCTCTGCAATGGAGAACATGATCCGAGGTACGTCAAACGTGCCCTATGGACAGAACCGACGCTCGCACGGCATGATTCCAAGCTCCTCTCTTGTGCCGTTCACGACGCGCTCAACCAACTTTGTCCCGCATAAGGACAAATAACGCCGCCAAGGATTTCTCTAGAAATCCGAGGCGGCTCTTTTTTTAAAAAAGGAACTTACTTAACTAGTATATAAATCAAAAATAGCTTTAAGATCCGCGAGACTCGCGGGCTTTGTAAGGTGGTGATTAAACCCCGCCCGTTGGGCACGCATTTTATCTTCTTCCTGTCCAAAACCAGTAAGTGCAATAAGAACAACGTCCGAAAGCTGGGGATCTGTCCTTAATTTTGTCGCCACAGCATAGCCATCCAATTCCGGCATTCTGATATCCAATAAGACAATGTTCGGCTTCTCACGAAAAACTGCAGTCAAGGCTTCACGCCCCGAATAGACCGCAGAAGCATTGAAGCCGGCGAACCCTAAGAGCTTTTTCATTGCGTCCGCCGCGTCTTTATTGTCGTCAACGATGAGAATATTTTGCGTCATTAAAATTTTTACCCCCCCTTCGGTACTATTGCCGTTCATCATAGTACGAACAGGAATGAGTGGCAATTTCACCGTGAATATACTCCCCTTTCCTAATCCCTCGCTCTTCGCTGAAACCGTGCCACCATGGAGCTCCACAAGTGAGCGTACGAGTGCAAGCCCAATTCCCAATCCTCCTTTGAAATGAGCTGAAGGAGTTTCTTCTTGAGTAAACAAATTAAATATTTGAGAGATCATCTGCCTACTAATTCCCCTCCCGGTATCCTGAACTTCTATGATCGTTGATCCATTTTCTAAACGGACACGAAGCCAAATTGTTCCGCCTGATTCGGTATATTTTATAGCATTAGAGAGTAGATTTACAATAATTTGCTCAAGCCGTAGAGAATCTGCTATAAGCACCACGGGCTGGTCCGGCAATGAAATCTCGAGCGTATGCCGGGCTTCTTCAAGAAGCGGATTTATGGAATTGACCGTGTGATCAATCAATTCTTGCAGGCGTATTTCACTTACGTTCAGTTGGAGCTTATTTGAACTAATACGCGCAACGTCAAGAAGTTCCTTTAAAAGGCGCGTAAGCACTCCGAATTGGTGCTCAATCATAGCGATACTTCCCTTGAGCTCCTCGTCTTCAATACCGCGAAGTTTTATGTATTCCAAAGAACTCGTAATCGGAGCCATGGGGTTACGAAGCTCATGAGAAAGGATGGCTAAAAATCTGTTTTTAGCCGTAATTTCATCCTGCAGATCTTCAAGAATGTTGATAACTGCTTTTTGTGTTTCTGTGTTGCCACTGCGTTCAAGCTCCAGGTCTTCGAAAATATTCATCATCGCCTGCTGCAAATATTCCGCATCCATGCGTGCGCGCTTCCGCTGCATTCCTAATGATGCCATAAGGCGCATCGTATCCGGAGAAGTATTTGCAGTAAACAAATCGGACTGTAATCGAGATATTGATTCAGCCAATCTTTGTTTCGCGGATTGTATTTTTTGTTCTTTAATTTTCATGCTTCGTGGGATAACTTTCTTAATTCTTCAATTTCTCTTTTAAGTTCAATCATTTTAAGTTCTCTTCCCACGGTAAGCCGTTGGAACCTTTCCAATTCTACGACCTTTCCTTCAAGGCCTTGCGCATATTGCGCGAGCTTTTTTTCTAGCTGTTTACGTTCGGTGATGTCTTGACCCACGCCAATAACACCGATGATGTTGCCTTGCACATCACGGCGAGTCGTAGCGTTGAGTAGTACGTCACGGCGATCTTTGCGTTTTGTATATAAAGGGAATTCGTAGTTCGCGGTTTCCATACCCGTGAGCGCTTTGTCCAAAACTTCACGTACAGCAGTCCTATGCTCTTCGGTGATAAATTCTTCCACGAGATTCCTACCTAACGTCTCTGCCTTCTCATAGCCGGTGATAGCAACAGCGGTGCGGTTCCACTCCGTTACGCGGCCGTTCTTGTCGATGCCGAAGATTGGAGCATTTACGGTATCAATAAAGTTTGCGAGCTCTTGGGCGATACGAGCAGATTCAACTTCAGCTTTTTTACGTTCAGTAATGTCTTGACCCACGCCAATAACACCGATGATGTTGCCTTGCACATCACGGCGAGTCGTAGCGTTGAGTAGTACGTCACGGCGATCTTTGCGTTTTGTATATAAAGGGAATTCGTAGTTCGCGGTTTCCATACCCGTGAGCGCTTTGTCCAAAACTTCACGTACAGCAGTCCTATGCTCTTCGGTGATAAATTCTTCCACGAGATTCCTACCTAACGTCTCTGCCTTCTCATAGCCGGTGATAGCAACAGCGGTGCGGTTCCACTCCGTTACGCGGCCGTTCTTGTCGATGCCGAAGATTGGAGCATTTGCGGTATCAATAAGGTTTGTGAGCTCTTGGGCAATACGAGCAGATTCAACTTCAGCTCTTTTACGTTCAGTTATATCGCTTAACGCTACAAACGTACCGATGATCTTACCGTTCTCATCTTTTTGAACAGTGGCATTATAGAGGACGTCTGTAAATCTTTTATTGCTTGTATGGCGGACGGTAAGCTGGTAATTTGCGATGGACCCGTCTTTGAGCGCCCGGCGATACACGGCCTGGGATTTTGCGGGTTCAGTAAAGTAGTTAGAAAAATTAGTATCAATAATTTGCATTCTTGGAACTCCAGTTATTTTTACCGTAGCGTCATTTACGTCAATAACCCTTCCTTCCGAGTTGATAGTAATTAAAGGATCAAGGCTCGCCTCAATAAGGCCACGAGCGTATTGCGAGGTATGGGATGAATTGTCTTTTGCGGTTTCGTGATGATGTATTTTTATAAGGGCTTTCTTTAGCATATACATTAAGCACTTACACTATAGATATACGACCCGGGATATGCAAGGTCAACGATAATTCCAGGATAATTTTCTCCTTATGAAGCTCAAATGAAGATAACCTCATCATTCTCTCTTCATGCATCTCAAACTACAGTAGTACTTTACTAAACTCATAAATGGCACATAAAAAATATTCAATTCTTATCGTGGACGACGACAAGAGTGTTGCCCATTTGATGCATACGTTAGTTCGCGGACTTGGACACGAAGCACACTGCGTCTATGACGGCAGTGAGGCGATTTCGGCATTCCGCACCCGCAAGCCGAAGGTAATCCTCTTGGATATCGGACTCCCTACCATGGACGGCTACGAGGTCGCTCGGACCATCCGCAATCAGAATCACGAAGATCCGGTAATCATTGTGGCGGTGACCGGGTACGGTCGGAGAGTTGAAAAAATTAAGTCAGAAGAAGCCGGATTCAACTATCACCTAACCAAGCCCGTCTCCATAGAGGCGTTGAGGCATATTATTGACCCACCTGATGAAGAATTTTAATCAGCAGAAGGAAGCTTCACTACTAAAGACGTACCATGGGTATCTCCGCTTTCAATAGAAAGCGTTCCGCGATGCCAGTCAATTATCTTTTTTGCAATAACCAGCCCTAAACCGGAACCCCGTTTTAACTCGGAATCTGTGCGAGGAAATTTCTGAAAGTTTACAAACGTAGCTGCAGGATTTTGAGAAAAGACGGACTCTCCCCCATGCTCTATGCGAAGTTCCGTAGTGCGATTCAATTTTTCAACTTTTATTTTTACGGCTCCTCGATTAGGAACCTGCGCGAGCGCGCGTATCAAAATATTTTCAACCATTTCTTCTATATCGCTCGCGCTTCCCACGACGAGTGCTGCCTCTTTAGCAGAAACGATAATCTCCACACCGGTACCCGCAAACGCCGACTTTATCCGCTCAACGATTTTCCGTACGAGTGCAGCAAGATCTATTTTTGATTTTGAAACTTGGCGCATATCCTCGTTGAAATAGATCACCCGTAAAAGATCTTTCATGGTTTGTGCCATGAGATCTACTTCTTGATTCATATCCTTAATATAGGCTTCCAAAAGCTTTGCCGGACCAGCAGGCATACCTTTATGCTCATACAAGAGAACTTCCGAGCCTGATTTAATGATCGCAAGTGAGGAAGAAATTTCGTGCAGCATATCGCCTATCATTTTCTTCTGATGTTTCATCGCGGCCTGAAATCTCAGAAACAAAACAATATAGGCGATAAGAAGAGTAATTGCTATCCCGAAAAAAAGTAATGAAGTCATGCGAGGTTTCTCAATAGAATGTTCCGCTTTCCTTAGAAATTTAAATTTCTTATCCTTTCAAACGATACCCCACTCCCTGAATGGTTTCAATGAAATCGCGATGATCTCCTTTCGCTTTGAGTTTCTTGCGCAAATTTTTAACGTGGACGTCGATAACGTTGCTAAAATTATTTGAATTAAAATCCCACAACTGGCTATAGATCTGCTCGCGGTTCAGCACCTGATTAGGATGCCGCATAAAATATTCCAACAAACTAAACTCTTTCAAGGTAAGAGAAACTTCTTCCCTATCCAGGAAAACGCGCCGGCTCGCGGTATCCAGCACTAAATTATCTATAGAAAGTTGAGGAGGTAATACTTGATCCGGCCGCCGTAGGAGCGCCCGAATGCGGGCGAGTAATTCGTCAATTGAAAAAGGCTTCGTAAGATAATCATCGGCACCCAAATCAAGCGCCTGTACTTTATCTTTCATGGTGTGAAGCGCTGTAAGAACAATGACGGGAAGTTTAATATTTTTTTCCCGAATCTCTTGCATCACTTCAAAACCAGTTTTCTGAGGAAGCATAAGATCTATAATTGCCAAATCATATTCTTCGCGGTGAAGCGCGAGGCGCCGCTCCCCAACATCCCCGTCTAACACATAGTCCACGGTGTGGCCATGCTGTTCCAAACCCTGCTTTAACGACCGAACCAATTTTTCTTCGTCCTCTATGATAAGAATCCTCGCCATGATTTTTTAATGTCCCCGCTTTGGGAAGAAATATCCTCCCTAGCCATGAGTAATTTTTAATAATTCACATTATTCCCTGAATTGGGAATGCAGTGATGCTTTTTGAATGATAAAGCCTTGAAAATGAAGGCTTCATGAAGAACGATGAAGATAGATTTTATAAGCCATTTTGCTTATCTTTATCGCAAAATGTTTTTTTCAAAAACACCTTTTTTCCCCATGTTCATGATTCACTAACGTTTCACTCGTAAGCCTCTAAAATGCATAGGTCGCTCGTTGCGTGAAGCATATACCCCACTTCAGATATACGCAATGCGACTGCGCAAGAAAACTAGGCGCACAAAGGTCGACATCATAAACCTAACCATATAAACATTATGAATATAACTAATAATAAAGATGACATTAAGCAAGGTGGTCAGGGAGGTTCTCACGAAGGCGGAGGCTCACGAGAACGAGGGGGTTCTGATGACAGTGATTCCCGCGAAAAAGGAGGTGGAGGATCACGCGAGAAAGGCGATGATTCTAGCGAACGAGGGAGTGGCTCACGGGAACGGGGAGGTTCGGATCGCGGAGGAAGTTCTCGGTAACATCTATTACTCTCTCCCCGAGGCAACAACCCGCGACTAAAACTGACCACGGCCTGGTATGTGGCATGTGGAAAAGAGGAAAAAAGGATATCTAAAATAGCAGAATGGCCATAAGACGCGATAAAAAACTATTATCGCGCCGCCCCCGACATCCTCATGATTGCCATAACCACATACTGAGAGATTCACGGCAACCCATAGTACAAACAATATCCGCCCATATGGGCGGATATTGTTTGTAAAGAATTGTACAACCCTACGATTAGAGAGAAAGAACTTTGTAATCCGTAACTTCAACATCCATAAAATCAGTGCGAATTCCGAGACCGTGACTTCCGGTAACCGGCGTACCGCCTGTTGCGCCCGTATCAAGAGCTTGAGCAATAAGCGTCCACGTTCCTGTTTTGCCCTGATCCATATAGAGTTTAATGTCTACGCCAGCTGGTGTATCTTTCACTATAGTTTTTATGCCTAGCCACTGGTTATGCGGAAGAAGATTAGGATTGGTCGTTGCGTTGTACGTGCCGGGAAAGACCGTTGCAAACGCAAGCGAAGTATATGTCCCATTTCTTTTTTTCTTGATTACTGCCTTGCCGTCAACGCGAAGGCCGGCGTAATAGAGATTTTGCCCATCTTGATAACGATTAAAGAGTAGAAGCGCATTATGTTCAGCTTGATTCGGACTGTTGCTTAGATTATCGGCAACGATATTAAAATATGCTGACTGCTCGTAATTCTGCCAAAACTTCTTTGTAACGAGCCGAAAGATATTTTGGGGATAGAAACCGTTGTCGGTATCTATAGGATTGTTCGCAGCGTAGAGTAATTTCCAGGGATCATTCGCGGGAAGACTCCCGATAATCGTGCGGCCTACGCCGTTTGCAATATTAAAGTAAGCTCCAGAATTTACCCACCACTCCGCATCAGCGCTCTGAGAAGGAGACGAAGCTTCTATAACGGTCCGGTTAGTAGAAAGCCCATAGAGAGAACCATCACCTCCACCGTTGCCTCCACTACCACTACTGCCGGATGCGGGCCCTCCTACCAAACGATAGGTGTCCATTTCTATATCCATGAAGTCACTTCGGATGGCAGGCTTTCCTTCCGCGGTAATGGGAGCGCCATATTTTGAACCGTCATCAAGCGCTTCCGCGACAAGTTTCCACGTGCCAGTATTGCCTTGGTCAAGATAGAGTTTCACGCGAACCGCGCCCGAGGTTTCGGTTAATGTTTCTGTCCTCAAACCCATCCAGGTATTTATAGGAATAAGGTTCGGCGTCGTTGCCGCATTATACGTACCCGGGAAAACTTTTGAAGAAGCCATCGTGTAGTACGTATTGCCTAATTTCTTTTTAATCACAACTCCTCCATCCATCCGGATACCTGCGTAGTAGAAAATTTCGTTATTTTGGTAACGCGAAATAAGAGAGATGCCATGATAGGGCTTACGATTTGTGGCATTATCAAGATTATCGCCTTTGATTCGTGCATAGATTGACTGATCAATATTTTGCCATTTGGTTCGAAAGAAGACTTGAAAGAGATTCTGAGGATGAAAGCCATTATCGCTTGCTTGCGGCTGGGAAGCTGCATATATCGCCTTCCACGGATCATTCGCGGGAAGATCTCCTGAAATAGTTTTGCCTACGCCGCCGCTTAATATGAAGCGGCCACCGGAGGGAAGCCACCAATAAGGACTAGTACTTTGATTCTCTGTATTTGTCTGAACAAGAGTGCCGTTTATATTAAAATTATATGTAAACGGCGATGTTACTGTTGCCGCCTCACTCGCTTGCACTTCCGTTGTAAGAGTTCGGGAAGGGAACAGGGTTACAGTCGCGATTGCCACAACTAAAGCAATCTTTCCGAAAAACGCTGCAGAATTTCTAATAATCATACGAATAAACTCGGCTCTTTGATAAAAACCTAGAGAAACTCTTTGTTAGAGAGTACTAATCCCGGTAGAAAGAGAAGTCCGATACTACAGAATTAATTTGTTTTTATTATTAATGCGCGCGTGCTGTCCTCCAAAGGTTTGCGACAATTATTCCTAGGGGAACCTAAGTACCCTAGCAAGAAGAAATGAAGTGCAAGCCATGATATGTGGATAACTTATGAAGGATTTTTTAGAATATCAAAAAACCCCTATTGTATAGGGGTTTTTTGGTCTACTTCAATGATCTATTTCTTCATTAACGCTTCATAATTTTAGTGCCTTCCGCAACAGTAACGACCGGAACGTTATTTGCTTTTATGTAGTCGGTAATTTCCTGAAGCATCGCCGGAGTGGTGCTATAAGGGCCACCGGTAGTATCAATATTATGGAATACTAAGATCTGCCAGCGTTTATTCTTAACAGCATCGTCTATCCATCCTTTGACCTGCGTCATTGTTACACCAGTCTGGACAGCTCTCCGCTCCAAAAGAAGCGGATCCTCGTTTTTATCCGTCACTCCTCCGTTTGAGGTTCGTGTTCCTTCGTAAATTTGTTTTACTAAAGCGTTTGTCACCCTATTATAGGCACCGAAAGGATACACAAACGTTGTAACGGAGCGAACCCCAATCGCGAGAAGATCTTCGCGAGAACCCGCAATTTCTGAATGCAGTTCAGATTGCGAAAGCGTTGTCAGATCTTTATGCGTTCGTGAGTGCGATCCGATTTCATGTCCGGCTGCCTGCATGTTGAGCACTTCCTGTTGATTCACATATCCGGGAAATCCAAAGTTTTTGGTGATAATATAGAAGCTCGCTTTGAGTCCCGCATCGGTTATGATCGGAAATCCATAGTCATATGCGTTTCTATGTCCATCGTCAAAATTCAACGAAATCATGCCGGTCGGAAATTTTGACGGATCAGCGTCAGCTGTTTCGGCAAAACTATAATTATCAACTGTGAGAGATCCGACGCTTTTGATTACGTGGAAAACGCTGATACTTGTAACATCCGCTGGCATCGTGAAGACTTTTACAAACTGTTGCCAGTCCGCCGAAGCTTCTGGCTTTCCGATATCCATATATTGGAATGTGCCGTTCGTCTTCGTTAAACGCACCGTTAGGTAACTCTGAACGTTAGAGTTATAGTAGTTGGAGAATTTATAAACCTTGCCCGAGACTACCGGTACGTCCGTGAAATACCATTTTGCATCACCGGTCGTATAATTCGTAATTTCAACTTTTGCTGCTTTCTCACTGTTATATCCGGGACTCACGGGATAGGTAAATACTCTCGTATTGCTTCCCCATCCGCCCTTCGCCCAGTTAGCAGGATTGCCGTTGGCGGCAGCTGTTTCAAACGAAGGATTCTGGATAAGATTAGCCGCATCCTCTGCTGCATCAGCGCTCATGGGATGCAAGCTCACGGAAGAAATTATTGCTACTACGAAAGCACTGGCGATCGCGCGCCATGCCGCGGTTTTAAGAAATCTGGTGAGTGGTGTATATATACTTCTCATAGTGGTAATGGAATGTGATTAGTTATCTTGGATTATGAAACTCATTATTTTCTTAAGCATAGTGATAAGAAAATCGTAAACGAAGCTACCCTCCAGGGTCGCTAAAGACCATCTGCCTAAATTCTAGATCCATAAAATCAGATCGGATTCCCGCGTGACCCGATTCCAAAATTGGAGAGCCCGTATCTGACTTCTCGCTGTCCTCAATGGTAAGTACTTGGACCCACTCTCCCTTATTCTCCTTATCTAATGAAAGCGTGATACGGACAGTGCCATTATCTGTATCCTCCACTCTACTCATGATTCCTATCCAGCTGTTTTGTGGAAGAAGATTCTCTCCCGTTCCGCTCCACTCCGGTTTGTACGCGAGTGTGTAATATTTCCCGTTTAATTTTTTCTTGATAACGGCAGCGCCATCAACACGAATACCAGCCAGATATAATGTAGCTTCGCTCTGGTAACGCCCCAATAGGAATATTCCATTTGAATCGTTTCTATTCGGACTTGGCGTTTCGTTGTAGGAAAGGATCCTCACGTACATCTTTTCTTCAACGTTTTTCCACGTATCCCGTGTAAGTAGGCGGAATAAATTTTGCGGACGATAACCCTGATCAGTATCAATAGGATTTGTAGACGAATATGCCCTCCTCCATGGAGATGCTTCGGGTAATGTGCCGGTATTTGTTCTCACGATGTCGCCGTCAATTTCAAAAAGAGCTCCTGAATTTAACCACCACATCGAATTTACACTTTTCTCTTCAATTTCTGTTTCTTCTATGACGTTCGCTCTAAGTATTGGTACTACAGAAACAGTGGAAGCTGCCTCAGGTTGCTTAGCCACCGGAACTTGCTGGATTGGAATTTGTTGATTGGTAATTTTTGCTAGTGCGGTTTTTTTGATTTGAGACTCCTCAGCAGTAGAAACTTGTGATTTAACTCCTTCTTCAACTGGCTTATTTGAAGGTGCAGCACTATGACTAACCGAATTACTGCGCGGTGCTTTAAAAAACATACCGGCCGCCGTAAGCAGGAAAAAGAATATGAGGAGTGGAAGAATTACAACAAATGATCTGGTTCTTTTCATATGCATAGATGAAATTAAAGTAATTCTTGGACGCTCACATCACGGATGATGAGCTCGCTATTATTAAACTCAGCGTCCCACGTTTTAAACCCTATGCCGCCTTCGCTCAGGCTCTCGTCCAAAAATTCCGTTGCCACGAGAACTTCGCCGTTCAGCAAACATTCAATAGTCCGACCATGTGCGCGCATGCCAATTTCAAACCCTTCTTCGGGGAATATATTATCGTGAGTTTCTCCGCGAATAACTTTCACCTTGCCGCCTCCTACAACCTGTTCAACATGAACGAGAGACTTTCCAAAATTGCATGCCGCATAATTGCCACTGTCTTGCACGCGACCCCAGAGATAAATATTGCTGCCTTTTGGCCACACGACGTCAGCTTTAACTTCGTAATTTTTCCAGAGACGCGATCCGTCCAAAATTGCCACGCTCCCCGACCCTTCAGAGCGCGCGGCGAGCCGCAATCGCGAAGGGAAAAATTCCACAACCCCCCAGTTCGTGCTTGCCCAGCCACGATCAGTAGAAAAATTATCATGATGAGGAAGAGGTTTTGCAGCGCCCGTTTCTAGAACGTGGAGCAATTTCTCTCCTGTCCAATTTGCGTCCACGCCGATACGTTTTACTAATGTCCCCTCATCGCTCCCGCCGACGCTTCCTCCAGTATAAATTTGGCTGTAAAAATAGTTCTGGCTGTAAATTTTCCCCGTTGCAAATTGGAAAAATAAAATAGAATATATCTGCCGCGCCCGTTCAATCACGATACCGGCAACTTCCGGAAAATTAACGGTTCGTTCTCCAAAGTCACCAAATGGAAACGCAAAGCTTATAATCGGTTTATCCAATAAGTTTTCCAGACGCTTACGGGAATCAATTAAATCTTTAGTTATGCGCGCAGTAAATTCATCGCTCTCCTCCAGGCGCCCACCGCTTATAAGCTCTGGCTGCGAAAGCCAACGGAGATTGCTAAAAAACGGAGCGCTCTCGCCCTGGTTATCAATCTCAATACTTCCATGGCCATTCACGCTATGTGATCCAATTGTCCATCTGCCGCTCCTTTCCATTTGTTCAATTTCTCTTGAACTAAGATAATAACTGCTTTTTTTGAGGTCTAACGTGTTCGTAATAATGAAGATCGTTGCTTCATAGTTCAGCGCTTTTAAAATGGGATCCACAGGGTAATAACTGTCTTTTCTGCCATCATCAAATGTAAGGAGAAATGATTTGGTTGGCAGATTTTTATTCCCTTTCAAAAAATCATAAAAATCTTCCAAGCTCACCGTTTCATAGCCTGCGCTTTTCAGCGTGAACATGTGTTCCCTGAATCTGCTGATATTAATATTTTCATCGTCAGCTTCTTCCATTACACCGTGATACAGAAGGACGGGAACGGAAAGCGTTGGAGAAAAATGGTACGTAACGTTATACGAAGGGAATAAGCTTTTGGGATCTCCAAAAATACCTGAAGCTAAAGCATAGTCATAGGTCGGCAAATATACTTCCGTAAGATATGAAAGGCGCAAATTTGAAAACCAATGTTCGCGCACATAAAACCCGTATACTAACGCTCCTTGGATCGCCAGCATACAAATAAAAATAGCTAGGTTTTTGTATTTAAGTCGTAATCTCGTGGTATTCATACTTTTTAGCGTGTTCCCCATCGCGGATCCTTTAACGTCATCATTGCCCACGGCAGCTGCCACATAAGAGCAAGTGTGTAGATAATTGCGAAGCAAACTCCATATATCCAGTATTTATCCCTGGTGTAGACGTAATAATAAATTCCGTAACACAATGCCATTAAGAAAAGTCCGATAATATAAAACCAGGGAGCATTACCTGTCAGGAACGGCTGCCAGATAAGGGCGCGCAACGCAACAATAGGTGAAACTAAAGGCAAAATGGCGCCCAAATAAAACGAGATACTCATAATCGGATTGCGCTTCCAAATGAAAAGCCCGGCTTTGAGCGTTTCTTTAGTCCACGATTTCTTCCACCGCAACTGCTGGCGCATGAACTGACGAAATGTATCCGGTACGATGGTGTAAATTTTCGCCTTTGGAGCATAAAGCGTGATATAGCCGTCTCGAAGCAAAAAATTAGTGAGACTCCTATCGTCACCATACGTGCACTGTTGACCTAAAAATTTCTGATACCGCCACTCATCAAGAACTTTCATCATGTACGTACGCCTATACGCAGAGCCGCAGCCCGAGCAACACGTCACTGTTCCAAACAGAGACTCCGCTGCTTTGTACGCCTTGAATGCCACAAAATACCGAACATCCTGCATTTTGGTAAGAGCATTTGTATCGGCATTCGCGACAAAACCGTGGCCAGCCACCGCCCCCACTCTTGGATCAATAAAATATTTCACCAGTTCTCGGAGTGTATCTTCGACAACAAAACTATCTGAATCAATAAATACGACGAGCTCGTTTTTTGAACGCAAGGTACATTCCGCCATACCCTCGCGTTTACCGCGATTTTCCTCCCAATGAACAACCTCTACTTCTACGCCGATACGTTTCGCAAGTTTTTTAGCTTCGAGCATCTCCGCTAATGTAGCGTCAGTTGAGCCATCATTTACCGCTACGATATCAAATTTGTGCTTTGGATAATCGCTCTCCGCGATTTTCATGATTGTTTCCCGTATATTTGCGCCTTCGTTTTTTGAAGGCACAGCAAACGTGACAGTCGGCTCATAACCTTCACTATTTCCTGTGGGCACAGGATCATAAAGATATGCCAGAGCAAATCGACTCAAGATATAGAGAGAAACTAATATGCTGTAAGCCCCAAAAAGAATACCGTCATCTAATTCCCGTATCGTGACGAACTTAAGCACGAGAATAATGTAGACGATAAAATAAAATATGGCCCACGCATTGATATGATGCGATTTCCAGTATTCCACAACCGCGTTCAACCATTTCTTCCATCCGGAAGAAATGGTTGAAGAAAGTGGTTTCTTTTTAGCGAATTGTAGCGAGTTTGGAATTATATCTTTCATGAGAGAATCCTTATCTATTTTTTACTGCGATACCGCCTACATTATTTACGCACCTTAGATTGACTGTTTGTGATCCGAACAGATTCCCGTTCCCGAGCAGGCATTGAAAGTTTAACTTCGCTCTTTTCACTTTTGCCATTCTTTTCGTATAAGTGATTCCGGCTTTTTACGAACTCACAAATTTCATCTTCAAGAAGTTCGCAATTAGGAATCACACAGTGACCGCCTATCACTCCTTCCATAGGCAAGAGATTCGTTCTGTTAAAACGATACTCGCCGATGGTTGCATAGCCATGGTTATAAATCGTATTCCACTGGGTATAAATCTCATGGAACGGAACATTGAATTCCTGCGCGATCCGCACCATTTCCTTCATTTTGACGAGATCAAGAGCGTACTGGATGGAAGTGCAACAAATTTTTGCCACCTCCGAAGACTCGGGGGATGAAAAAATTTGAACGCTTAAACCAGCCTCAGTTAAGAACTGATATGCCTGATATACCTTATAGGCATTCATACCTGCCACAACTTTGCTGAATGCCCGGATGTGCGGCACTAAATCTGGATGGCGGCCGTTCACTGGCGAATGTACCGCAAGCTTTCCAATCGCCCGTGTCGTGCCGGGTTTCACGGTTGAATGAACGATGACAAGCTTCGGTTGATACTGCTTGATATAATTTTTCGTAATATCAACAAACTGCTCCGAGTAGGGATAACAAATATTCAGTACATCAAACTGTCCTGAGATAGAAGAGACAACATCTCTAATATGGACTTCATAGGTATCATTCAAAATCTCTGCCATTGATCTGCCGATTTCTCCGTTCCCGATGACTAATGTTTTCTTTTTTGATTTGCCGGTATTTACCACATCGATCTCCGCGGTAATTTTTTGTCTCATGATTGAGGATTTTTATGTTAGGGGTGAATAAAAAATGCGACGCTATAACCATTACGAGAAGCTTCGACCTTTACTCCCGATTCTTCTCTCGCAGAAAAGAGATCGGGTGTTTCTAAACTTTTTTTATAGAATATAGAGATAGTTGTGTAGTTTCTATGAATAGAAACGTTGAATACTTTCATCCCCACCTCATGTACTCATACCTAAAATTCATCTGTACTTCAGTATTTTTAATCCCTATGAGAAGTGCCACAAAAAATTCTCCGCCCTGTTGGCGGAGAATTTTTATCTGCTACGCACACTACTTACTCACCATTCTTACAATACCGATCAAGAGGACTGATCCTAGAAGTGCCACGAGAAGACTATAGAGGTTAAAACCAGTTACACCACCTTCGCCAAAAAAGCTCATGACCCAGCCTCCAAGTATTGCGCCTACGATACCAACAACAACATTTAAGATTACTCCCTGTTGGGCGTTTGTGCCCATGATCATGGAAGCAATCCATCCCACCAACGCTCCAAAAAGAATCCAAATAAGGATGTTCATAATTAAGTAATAAATGATTTGTTATTTATCTTCTTGGTCCAATTTCGCCGCGGCTTCCGGCGTGGACACTGATTTACTCATGACGAAAACTTTAATAATTGCGAGTGCGATGAGCCAATAGACGAGCATCGCAAGGAGCGTCGTCCATTCAAAGATACTACCTTCCACTTTTGAGATCCGGAATACGTTCAGAAACGGAGCAACGAAGGGATACGTTACTCCATACATGAAGCTAGTAAATCCGGCTGCGGGGTTAGCGCCAAGCAGTTTCAGAACGAACCGAAACGCCATGAGCGCCTCCAAAACCCCAATGATATACCAAACAACTTGAGTGCCTCGGTATAACGGCTTAGTTGTGGGGGAACTGTATGAGTCCATATGTTATGTGCTTCTTACTCAACGTAGAAGCTTCGACCTTTTAAATCACTAGGCCTCTAAAAAATAGCTATATTCTGACTTCCTTATGATGGCTATTTGATTATGTGAATTCTATGAATGGGAATAGACTTTTTTGAAAAAATAATCATTTGGAAAACAATGGAGCTATGCATACGTCTGCAAACGAAAGGTTCGTCGCATTTTAATAAACTGCGACATCTTCGTTGCTTTTTACTCCTCGAAATATCCCCAAGTGTGTCTTGATTTTTTTATACCTCCTTGCTATTCTTATAGATAGCACCGAGCGCATTCGCGCTTGGCATCATCGGTCCTTTCTAGGAGATGTTTCCCATGGATCACGACAGCTACGTCCGACCCGTCACCAACGCTCCCAACGAAGCCGCCAACCACTTCCAGGAGGCCGACGTCCAGATCACCTAGAGCGAGCAAGCTCTCCGAGTGACTTGGACAAAGCTCCACCGCAACGACCAATCTCGGTCCCTGCGGTGGAGCACTTTTTTATTTCCCTATCAGAGGGTTATTAAATAGCTACCTTTTATAAAAACTTCGCCATAAATACGAGATCATCAAAACCATTTTCTGTAACTACGGCATTCTTTCGAGTTCCTTCCACGGCGTATCCGAATTTTTTATACAGTTTAATTGCCCGTTCATTTTCACCGAATACCTCTAACTCCATACGACGCACATTGCGCGAGCGGCCAAAATCTTCTGCTGCGGAAAGCAGTTTACTCCCGATACCCTTTCCGCGATGAGAGGCTTTTACTGACATAGAAAGGTACGCATTGCCTTTCAGGCGCGCGAACTTGGGGAAAAGAAGAGTGAGATACCCAACGAATGTTCCGTTCTCACGGGCAATGAGGGTTTGTATGCGATTTCTGGTAATCAGGGTTTTTGCGAGCACATGGGCGATGGTCTCTTTGCGTTCTCCGGATTTTGCTACGAGATGTTCTGCGGTAGACTCAATTTCATTCCGTAGGCGGATAAAAAGAGATGTTTCCCAAAGCCGTAAGGGTTGAATAGCTATATCGGGCTGTCCAATATTAGTCAGGAGCTGCGGAGAATACACTTCTCTAAGATTCTCTTGTATCTTTTTCACCATAAAGGCAAGTATAAACGATTTTGGCGTTAAGGTGTACCGCTATGCTAGGATAAGCCGAACACGCATGCTTATTGATGATATTTCCATTTCAGTTTCAGCTGGAAAAGGCGGCAAAGGGGCCGTTTCTTTTAGCGATATCAAAATGTCCCTGGGACCAACGGGGGGAGGTGGAGGAAGAGGTGGTAGCGTCTATTTAGAGGCCGTCGCCGATCTTGGAGCACTCCGGCAGTTCCGCTCGCATAAAAGATTCCCTGCAGAAGACGGGAGGGATGGGCGCTCCGCGTTTCGGGATGGGCATAACGGCAAAGATCTGATCCTCAAGGTTCCGCGCGGAACTGCAGCAACGAAAATATCAACCGGAGAAACGTATGAACTTACTAAATTAGGTGAGGTTATTATGGTAGCTCGAGGCGGAAGAGGAGGAAAAGGAAATTTCCTTTACCGCTCCGCACATAATACTTCTCCCCGTGAGTTTCAACCGGGACTCCCTGGAGAATCAATTGATCTCCGACTAGAGTTAAAACTCATCGCAGACATCGGACTCATCGGACTCCCCAATATCGGAAAATCAAGTTTCTTGAACGAAGTCACAAACGCCGAGAGCCGCGTCGCGAATTATGCGTTTACAACGCTTGATCCGCACCTTGGCACGTATCACAACCTTATCCTCGCTGATATTCCAGGTCTCATAGAAGGGGCGTCTTCAGGCAAGGGGCTCGGCATTAAATTTTTACGCCACGTGGAACGCACTACGACACTTTTCCATTTCGTAAGCGCGGAAAGTACGACTCCAATCGCCGATTACAAGACGGTACGTAAAGAACTTAAGGCATATAATCCAAAACTCTTAAAGAAAAAGGAATATGTCATCATTTCAAAAACGGATACCATAGATAAGAAACAATTAAAGGTAATGATCGCAAAGTTTAAACCGCACAGTAAAAATGTGATTCCGATTTCCATCTATGACCCTGAGGCTATAGAGCATATCCGCACCGTATTAAACAAGATGAGTTCGCAAATTTAATAAAAAAGAATCTAGAATCTAGTATTTAGAAATTAGTATATTGAATAAGAATTTTTAATTCACAAAAAGGAAGTGGGTAGAATATTTAAAAAGGCCATTCTTATAACTTTTCACGTCAAAGCGAGTCTTATTGTTTGAAAGGGTCATTCTGATAGCATTTCAAACAATAAGGCGAGAGGTATTTTATCCATTGTTTATTATTCATTCTTGCTACACAATTTTTGCTTCCTGCTCAATCGCGCGTAGGCGGTTATATTTCGCTATTCGTTCCGGAGCCCGGGGGACTCCAAGCTTAAGCCCGTAAGCCCCCACCCCATAGGCAAAATCGGCGATAAAATCGTCTAGCGTTTCTCCGCTCCGATGAGAAGCGACAATATGCCATCCCCACTCTTTTGCCTGTCGCACAGCTGCGATAGTTTCCGTTACTGTGCCGATCTGATTCGGCTTTATTACTATTCCCGTAATAGCCCCTTCACTATGTGCACGCTTCATGCGCTTTATATTTGTTACCGTAAGGTCGTCTCCAAGAATACGCTTAGTACCAAGCTTTTTCTGTAACGCACGGAACGAAACGAAGTCTTCTTCAAAAAAAGGATCTTCAATATAAGAGAGGTGCTGCCGATAGGCAAAATCTTCATACAACGACAATAATTTTTCTTTTCTTATGTGTACATTACTTGCAGCTGCATCCAATCCGTAGTCCATCCGATCCGCTAGCCCGATATTTTCTGCCGCGGCATGAAGAATCTGAAACGGTTCTTCGTTATTACTAAAGTTCGGTGCAAATCCCCCTTCGTCACCCATAGGAAGAGCATGATTGCCATGCCGATGCTCAAGTAAAAATTTAGTTTCTAAATATATTTTTTGAGCGGCATCAATTGAAGAGCCGAGCGTTTGCGCACGCGGGATAACAATATATTCCTGGAAGTCCAGATTATTATTCGCGTGCAATCCGCCGTGGATCACGTTTACAAAAAGACGCGGGAATGAAAACTCCGATACGACACATCCGCTTAGATTTCTAATATGCTTCCAGAGCGGAATGTTCCGTTCGTGAGCAGCAAGCCGCGCGACGGCAATAGAAACCGCAAGGATAGCATTCCCGCCCAGGCGCGATTTCTCATGAGTGCCATCAAGTTCGCACATTTTTTCATCAATGCGTTCCTGATCATTCGGACTCATCCCTATAATCGCAGGAGCGATGATATCCCGAATATTCCAAACCGCGATCTCTGGCTTCTCTACAAACGCTTCATAGGCCCCCACACTCTTCCCCTGGGGAACGGACGCCGAAACACGCATCCCATTTGAGGATACAATTTCAAGAGCGACCGTTGGGAGTCCGCGAGAATCGTTAATTACACTACCTTTAAGTGATACGATTTTATTCATGCTGCTCTACGATGTTTTTGGGCGTACCGGCAATAAATCCAGCAACATCGTGAAGCGTAGTATTTAAAATCCTTTGACGAGCTTCTTTAGTATTGAATGCGTTATGCGGAGTAACGACAACGTTCGGAAGATCAACGAGAATATGATTCTCAAGCGCTATTTTTAAATTTTCTGCGTTCGGATGCCCGTGCACGAGAAATCCTAACTCATCTTTTACGATTCCTTCTTCCTCCAGCACGTCTAAACCTGCTCCGCCTAATATTCCGCTCTGAAGTGCCCGCACCATTGCATCTGTATCTACTACCGCCCCTCTACTCGTATTAATGAGATACGCGCCTTTTTTTACTTTTCCAAATGCAGCTTCATTCAAGAGATGATGCGTTGCTTTCATATATGGAATATGGATGGTCAGCACATCGCTCTTTGCTAAAAGCTCATCAAGGGAAACATAGGTAAAGCCAAGCGATCCAGCAAGTTCTTGATTCGGATATGGATCGTATCCCACGACCTCCATACCAAATCCTTTTCCCATCTTAATTGCGTGGCGGCCGATTCTTCCGGTACCGAGAACTCCCAGAGTTTTTCCTGCAAGATCAAATCCTTCCAATCCTTGTTGACTAAAACTTCCTGTTTCACGGATGCGGTCATATGCCAAATGTACTTTGCGCGAAAGTGTTAAGAGTAACGCGAAAGCATATTCCGCGACGGTATTCTCTCCGTAAGAAGGGACATTAGATACGACAATATTGCGCTCGCGGGCCGCGGCAAGATCAATATGGTCAAAACCAGTAGATCGCGTAACAATGCATTTTAAGTTTGGCATTCCTTGTATCGTTTCCCGATTTACTACCGAATCAACGAACACTGATAATATTTCTGCATCAGAAGCAGGGGGAATAACACCTGCTTTAAGTGCTTCAGGCAAAAATATTGCATCAATCGTAATATTCAATTCCTTTATTTTATTCTCAAGATATTCTTTTTCTTCTCCCGCGGAACCGTAAAATAATATTTTCATGTGTATCCTAATTATGAAGCAAATCTTTGAATATACAACTGGTGCGAATCCCCTCATCTTAAGCCCTACAAGCTCTATTCAAATTAAAAAAGATGATGTACTATATCCCTATTATGGAAAACATAGAAAACGAACAAAAGCCGACGAGCCGCGAAAAATGGGAAGTTCGTCAGCAAAAGAAACTTGAGGAACGGACATCACAATCCCAAACTCGCCTTATGAAGAAAATAGGGTTCTTTACTGCAGTTGTGATAGGCGTAGCAGGGCTCGGATTCTTAGTAACAATTGCCCTTCGTGCAATTCCGCCAGCCGGACAGACGGCCTCACTTGCGGATATCGTAACCACATCAGATTGGCAAAAAGGAAATCCGAACGCACCGGTTACTATTGTTGAATACAGCGACTTCCAATGCCCTGCGTGCGCATATTATTACCCGATCATTAAAGAAACGTTAGAAAAAACAGGTGAGTCTGTCCGTTTTGTATATCGGCATTTCCCTCTTACGTCCGTCCATCCTAAAGCAGAACCTGCTGCGCTCGCTGCGGAAGCTGCAGGCATGCAAGGCAAATTCTGGGAAATGCATGACCTTCTTTTTGAAAATCAAAAAGCATGGTCTGAACAGCGGAATGCTAAAGAATTTTTTATGAATTATGCAGCCACACTCGGTCTTGATGTTGATGCATTCGAAGAAGATCTGGATGCCCGAGCATCTAAACAAAAGATTGAAAGCCATGTTGCGGGAGCATTCGCTTCTGGCGTTCAGGGAACTCCTACGTTTTTCATTAATGGAACGCCGATACAAAATCCGCAATCCGTAGAAGAATTTGAGATCCTTATTGCCGCAGCACTTACGGAGTAGCACTTAAAAACGTTTTATACAAAAAAAGGACTGTCAGTCCTTTTTTTGTTTCTCTTCATGTATACTAAAGATATGCTAAATACATTTTTTGAAAACAATACATTCCTTATCCTCGTACTCATAGTGCTTTGGACTTTGCCGTGGAAGGGCATCGCCCTTTGGCATGCAGCACGCCGCAAAGAACGCAACTGGTTTATCGCGCTTCTTATCATTAATACATTCGCACTTTTAGAAATTTTCTATCTCGCATTTTGGATTAAACGGCATCCGAAACAGGAAAATTAACTCGCAGTAGAGACGCGTCATTTGAAAACATGCAATTCTTCTCTAGAAATAGCAGAGTCTCCCCGGAGGAGTTTGAAACTATTGAACAAGCGATTACTCCTTATGGAGAGCATCTTAAAACCGTTGTAGAGAAGGGCGGATACAGTAAGACAGAAAGCTCACTCTGCCTTCCCAGCGATGAAAAACTCTTACGCCTTTCAGAAGAGGCCGTGAATGTAAAATCATCCCCTGCGCTCCGTTATATATTTGTCGTGGGTATTGGAGGATCAGACTTAGGAACAAAAGCTGTCTACGACGCTATATTTGGATACTATGATGGAATAGAACCGCATCGATTCCCTAAAATAATTTTCCTTGAAACTGCGGATGCAACGCATCTCCACCGCATGCAGGGCGGCCTTTCGCTTTCTGAACTTAACCCCAAGGAATTTGTCGTCGTTATTGTAAGCAAATCAGGAACAACGACAGAGACAATCGCAAACAGCGAAGTGCTTATTCATTTTTTAAAAGGGCGAGAATCTGAACTTCTCCATCGTATCGTTGTTATTACGGAACTTGATTCAATATTATGGAAAGCAGCTGAAGCTCAAGGGATTACAACGCTCCCCATTCCTAAAACCGTTGGAGGAAGGTATTCCGTTTTCTCTCCAGTAGGAGTGTTTCCTCTCATGATGTGCGGCATTGATGTGCACGATCTTTTGGAAGGAGCACGCGATATGAGAGAGCAGTGCTTGAAACCACAACATAAGGAAAATCCCGCTCTCGCGTCAGCTGCCGTATTGTTCACCTACTATGAGCAAGGACTTGTAGTGCACGACAGTTTTTTCTTCCATCCTGCATTAGAGTCTCTTGGAAAATGGTATCGCCAACTTGTCGGCGAAAGTTTGGGTAAAGAAAATATAAAAAAATCTCCCGTTGGCATTCTCCCTACAGTTTCTCTCGGATCAACAGATTTACATTCCGTGGGCCAACTCTATTTTGGCGGACCCAAGCGATCCGTCACTACTTTTATTTCTGTAATCAATGAACCGGCAACCGCAATTCCCACTTCCCGCTTGTTCCCCGAATTGGAACCCCGGCTTGCGAACAAGCGGATGAACGATGTTCTACTCGCTACCTTAAAAGGCACAAAGCTCGCATATCAAAATCATGGCTTGCCGTTTCTTGAAACAGAACTCTCTGCCGTTAACGCACGCGAACTTGGCAAATATTTAATGTGGAAGATGATGGAAGTCATGTTTCTTGCACAATTATTGGAGGTAAATGCATTTGATCAACCAAATGTTGAAGCATATAAGAAAGAAACGCGCGCTATCTTGGACTTTCACGAATAACCGGCTGTGCATGAAGATGAAGACAATATCCGTTATAATGAAGATATTGAAAAAAGGTCGATTACTAAGCCATTAAAAGAATACGGATACTATGAAAGGAAAAGGATTACACATGATAGCGTTCTTGCTCGTCATTGTTGGCGGCTTGAATTGGCTTTTACTCGCTGTTTTCGGTACCGACATTGGCACATGGATCGGCGGAATGGAATCAATTCAGGCGAAAGTTGTTTATGTTCTTGTGGGCCTTTCAGCAATTTATTTGCTCGTCGGCCATAAGAAGAATTGCAAGATGTGCTCTATGGGAAATGGCATGGGCCAATAAGCAATTTAGTTTCTTTTAATAAAAACGATCTGTGTGAGGCAGATCGTTTTTATTTTGCGCGTAAAAATATTGAGTGATAAAAAAATCATTTTATTTTCATAATTAATAATACAAAATAATATTAATTGCGTGCGTAAAAAAGTTTTTGCACGAAAAAATACAAAAAATATTTTTCTGTGGATAAATTCCCTAGGTTATTTTGTAGAAAGTGCATATACTTTATGTGAGGGGAGAATTTTTGAAAAAAATTCACATATCCAATTGGATACATTTGCAATCTCGTGCGCAACTCTTCTCTTCTCACGTCGCACGAAACGCACAAAGGTCGATCCCAATCATTAGTACTACGTTATACAATTAATTTTATGGCAGCACGCAAACGAAAAAAGACAGCGAAGAAACGGACAGTAAAACGAACTACTCGCCGCAAGACATCAAAGAAAAAGACTTCTCGCCGCAAGCGGAAGTAAGATTCTTAGATACTAATCCAATAAAACCCCTTACGTTAAGGGGTTTTATTGCGCTTCACAAGGAACCACATATACACTAGAGAATATGGATACTACGCAACTGAAGAAAAAGGCGCTTACTATTAATAGAGAGCTGAAACGCTTGCATCCAGATGCTGTAATCGCATTACAGTTTAAAAACCATTGGGAACTGCTCGTCTCGGTCATTCTCTCCGCGCAATGCACGGATAAAAAAGTAAACGAAGTTACGGCAAAACTTTTTAAGAAATATAAAACACTCCAGAGTTACGTCACCGCGAACCCCAAGGAATTTGAACAGGATATCTATCAGACCGGATTCTATCGCGCAAAGACGCGCAACATTCTGCGTGCCGCAAAAATGATTAAAGAAAAATTTGGAGGTAAAATCCCGAATACTATGCGTGAAATATTGGAATTACCCGGCGTCGCGCGTAAAACAGCCAACGTTGTATTAGGTAATGCCCATAATGTCGTTGAAGGGATTGCTGTGGACACTCACGTAAAACGCCTTACACGTCTTTTCGGCCTGACGCGGCATCACGATCCGGTAAAAATAGAGCAGGATCTTATGGCACTACTCCCTCAAAAAGAATGGTTCGGATTCACATATCGCATTATTGATTACGGACGTGCGCATTGCACGGCACGATGCAAACATGTATCATGTCCATTACACAAGTACATCGCTTAATATCATGAACAAAAAAAGAAAGGCCGCTCAGAAAAAGCGCCGCAAACGGACAGGAAAGCAAATTTCCTTGCGGCATCGATAGATAGTTTCAAACACTATCGTCTGTGAGTGGACTCTGGGACACGCCTTCTCCGGGGTTTTTCTCTATACTACTACTCCATATTAGGGGTCATATACTATGTTTTCATTCACGATAGGAAAAAAATCAAAAAAAAGTTTTGCCCGCCTCGGAACAATCACGACGCCTCATGGAGTAATCCAAACACCTGCGTTTATTCCTGTTGCAACGCTAGGGGTCGTAAAGGGTGGATTGGACATGGAGGAAACCGAGCGATCCGGAATCCAATGCCAAATCACCAACACATTTCATTTCCTTGATTTAAATGCAGTTGATCTTGTCAAAAAAGCAGGAGGATTACACAAGTTTTTTCAATTTTCAAAACCAATATTTACCGATTCCGGCGGATTCCAGGTTTTTAGTTTGGGCAAAGGAACGGAATATGGATTCGGTAAGATCGTTTCATTTTTCCCCGAGAAACAGGATCTACAAAAACGCAAAGAAGGATTTGTTAAAATCACAGAAGACGGCGTTACCTTTCGCTCTCCACGCGACGGACGAACTATCATACTTCGACCAGAGGATTCCGCTGCTACACAAAAATCACTTGGAGCAGACTTTATATATTTATTGGATATTTGCGGAACGGTGCTTGATGATAAAGCAGAAACAAAACGAGATCTTGAACGGACGAACCGGTGGTTCAAGCGTTTCTTGGATACAAAAATTTCACCCACGCAAGCCACGTTTGGCATTATCCAAGGCGGAACGTTTCGGGATTTGCGAAAGGAATCAGCAAAAGCAGTGAGTAATCTTCCGGTCTTCGGTATTGCAATCGGCGGAGCGCTCGGGAAAAGCAAGGCGGACGTAAAGCGCGTGCTTTCATGGGTAAATGAATATATTGATTGGGAAAAGCCGCACCATATGTTGGGTATTGGAGACTTAGAATCAATCCCCGAAATGATAAAAGGTGGTATCGATCTTTTTGATTGCGCGCTCCCCACTCGCATAGCACGGCATGGTACTGCACTTACCACGCGAGGATACCTCCAACTCAAAAAGGCTGAGTTTAGAAATGATATGAAGCCGATTATTCCTTCATGTATATGTTTTACTTGTTTAAACTATTCGCGCGCACATCTCCACTTTTTGCTTAAAGGATACGAACTATTGCCGTTAAAACTCCTGACCATACATAATCTAGGCCTTATGGAGCAGTATGTTGCTAACATTCGAGAGAAAATTGCAGCGGGGAAAATATAATAAATAATGATATACTAAATCCATGCCACTGAAGGATTCTCATCGTTTTCTCGTTGCCGTTCTTCTCTTCTTTTTTGCGTTGTTCGTTTTTGTTCTCAGCGGGTTTTTAGCCCCTGTGGTGTTAGGTTTTTTACTCGCAGCACTTAGTTTTCCACTCTATCACTTTCTTGCGAAGCGCATTCATGCCAATCTCGCCGCCCTTGTAGTAACTATTCTTGTTGTTCTTATTATTATCATCCCTGTGAGTGCCGCCCTTTTTGCGCTTACCAGTGAAGCGGTAAGTTTTGCGAATATCGCCCGAACCCAAGGTGTGAATGAAGGAACGGTCTTTGATGTCATAGAAAAAATCGCCTTAAAGTTTGGGATTTCTGCGATCGATCAGATTGAACAGAATATTTCTCTTGCACTCCGCAATATCGGCACCTTTCTTACTCAAGAGATCGGAACGGCTCTCTCCAATGCGTTTCGATTTGGCATCAATTTCTTTGTCATGCTTATTACCCTTTTCTATGTCCTTCGCGACGGGAAGGCATTTGGATCGTTCGTTATGTTTTTCAGTCCGCTTAAATCCCAGGATGAACTTCTTATTTATCGGACATTCCGTGAAACTGGAAAGGCAGTAGTTACGAGCACATTCGCGGGAGCACTTCTCCAAGGAGTATTGGGTGGATTAGCATTCACTTTTGCTGGGCTTGCCTCCCCTGTTTTTTGGGGATCGCTTATGGCTTTTTTGGGTCTTATCCCATTTTTAGGGCCTTTTATTGTGTTTGTTCCTGCGGCCCTTTATCTTTTCTTTATTGGCAAAACCGGTATTGCCATACTCTTTTTGCTTTTTAATATTCTTATTGTTTCCTCGGTTGATAACCTCATCAAGCCATTTATTATGGGAGGGCAAGCGCATATCCATCCACTTCTTAGCCTACTCGCTATCCTCGGAGGAATTACCGCATTTGGTATTATAGGAATTGTCTATGGTCCGCTTATCTTTGCAATTTTCCTTGCATTGCTTAAAGTATATGAAGAGTCGTCAAAATCATCTCATACCCATTCATGAAAAAATTTAAAAACATATTAGTTATTGTCGTTATCAGCCTCATTATTATTGCGTTCATCGCTCCTCTCTTCCTGGGATACGGATTCTAAGCCGGATTCTTTGTGTGTAGAGGCGAAATTTGATAGAATAGAGTAAGGAAACGTCGTAATCATCATTTACTTTAATAGTATGGAACAAAATAAGAACTGCGAGCATTGCAAAAAAGAAGATTGTAAGACGTGTGTAACGGATTCAGGTAAAACGTTTTGCTGCCAAAACTGCTGCGACGAATATAAGGAGAAATCCCACGAAGAGAAAAAAGAACCCGCAAACGTTTGTAAATTTTGCTAGGTAATTGCCGTTATGCCAAAAATTGATTGGCATTCCCAAACATTCCCCGAGACCATCACTTCGCTCAAAACCAATCCTAACGGATTGGATGAGACCGAAGTAAAAAGGCGTCTCGGGGAATTTGGTTTGAATAAGCTCGCCGAAGAAAAGAAATTAGGGTGGCTTCGCCTGCTTCTTAGGCAATTTCAAAGCCCGCTCGTATACCTCTTATTTATTGCTGGTGGGGTAACTATTTGGCTCCACGAAACAACGGATACTATCGTCATTCTTCTCTCTGTTGCCGTAAATACGGGCATAGGATTCTATCAAGAATTCCATTCTGGAAACGTTTTTGACTCCCTCAAGAAAACGGTAAAAACGACCGGAATCGTAATGCGAAACAATGAACCGAGAGAGATTCTTGCGGATCAAATTGTTCCTGGAGATATTATTCTGCTTAAAACCGGCCTCAAAATTCCTGCTGACGCGCGCCTCATTTCCGAACGGGATCTAAATATTGACGAATCTTTGCTTACCGGAGAGTCAAAGCCCGTTTCTAAAACGACTGATCCGCTCTCTCCTCAAACTCCTCTCGCAGATCGCTCAAATATGGTTTTTATGGGAACAGTAACAGAACGTGGAGAAGGCGTTGCTGTTGTAGTAACTACGGGATCGCAGACTGAAATTGGAGCAATAGCAGAACTGACACGTAAAGTTGAAGACGAATCAACGCCCCTTCAGGAGCGTATTAGCCGACTCGGGCAAACCCTTATCGCTATATCCGTATCTGCAATTCTTCTCATCTTTGCACTTGGGATTCTGGAAGGACGGGGCTTTGCGGAAATGCTTACGACGTCCGTCGCCATAGCTGTTGCAGCAATACCCGAAGGCTTGCCCGCCGCAATTGCCGTCGTACTTGCCGTTGGCGCACAGCGCGTCTACCGCAAAAAAGGACTTATTAGGAGACTTGTCGCCGCAGAGACCTTGGGATCAGTTTCGGTAATTTGCACCGATAAAACAGGGACGCTCACCGAAGGGAAAATGAAGCTTGAGAAACTACTTCTAGGGGACGCAAACGAATCTGATAAACAAATCGCCATGTATGCTCTTGGACTTTCTAATGAAGCCCTTCTTGAAACACAGGACGGCAAAAGTACAATCAACGGAGATTCAACCGATCAGGCGAAAATGGTGTATTTTCTAGGAGCGGGGAATCGGCTCCAGACCGTACTTACCGAGCTACCTCGCATCACTCTTCTTTCATTTAGTTCTGAAACAAAATACCTCGCGTCATTCCATAATGATAAAGGTAAAACAAAAATCTTTATTACCGGAGCTCCCGAAGTACTGCTTAAAATTGCAGATGGCGCGGACAGCGGGTATTGGTTGAGTCAAAACAATGAACTTGCAAGCCAAGGATTTCGGATTATCGGAATTGCTGAAAAAACGTTAGACAATCTTATTCCCGCAAACGCTGATCAGGTTAATTTACAAGATCAAATTCACGGCATCCGTTTCCTCGGTATTGCAGCAATCAGAGATCCGATTAGACCCGATGTCAAAGAAACGATCCAAAAAACACGGGGAGCCGGCGTTACGGTCGTTATGATCACCGGAGACAATCGCCTTACCGCTCGAGCGATTGGAAAAGAGCTTGGCTTTCTAGATAACTCTGAATCAATTATTGATGGCGAGGAATTGGATCGTTTAAGTGAGGATGAGTTTATAAAACGCATCAGATCCCTTGCTATCTATGCTCGTGTTTCGCCGGCGCATAAAATGCGCATTGTACAAGCATGGCAAAAGATCGGAGAAACGGTTGCGATGACGGGAGACGGAGTAAACGACGCACCCTCGCTCAAGGCCGCAGATATCGGTATCGGAGTGGGAGGTGGCACTGATGTCGCCAAAGACGCGAGCGATCTTATCCTTATTGATAACAGTCTTACTACGATAACCGCCGCTATTGAACAGGGACGTATTGCTTTTGATAATATCAGGAAGGTTGTTGTTTTCCTTTTAAATGGGACGTTTACGGAAGTTTTGATTATTTTGGGCGCCCTTCTTTTTAAACTTCCATTACCACTTACTGCAGTACAAATCTTATGGGTAAATCTTATAGAAGATGGCTTACCGAATTTCGCGCTCGCATTTGAACCCGGAGAACCGGATGTTATGAACCGTCCTCCGCTCCCCCGCAAAGCTCCGATTATTAATAAAGAAAGTGCCTGGATTATTTTCTTTGCTGGTATCGTGAGCGATGTTCTTCTTGTTGGACTTTTTATCCAATTGGATTTACATAGCATCTTTTCTCTCGCCGAAGTGCAAACTATCTTTTTTGCGGCCGTCGGATCTGATGCCTTGTTTAATATTTTTGCCCTTAAATCATTAAAACAACCGCTCTATCGCACTAAATTCGGCAATAATCCTTATCTTCTTTTTGCCGTCGGTATTGGAGCCGTTATTATGATTCTTTCCATCTATACTCCCTTTTTAAATGCATTCCTTCATACTGCTCCACTTGGTCTTGCAGGTATCAGTATCGTTCTTGGGTATCTTGTCTTCCGAACAATACTCATTGAGCTTATTAAGTGGAAGTTCCGGTCTTCCCATGAGTAAGGGGTGATATACTTAAAAGCACTATGCCGTTTGCGCAAAAAAAAGAGGAGTACGCAGATTTACCAGCTCATGCTGCCGGAAGATTGATGGCGCAAAATATTCCGATTATCCGCCCGGATGACACCATTGCGAGCGCGGAAAGATTCCTTATGGAACATGCGAGAGATCTCGCAACCATTAATTATCTCTATGTTGCAGATAAGGAAAGACTAGTTGGAGTACTTTCTATTAAAGAGGTTTTTCGCTCGCTTAAAACAACTCCGGTTGCTGATTTAATGAGACGGGAACTTATAACGGCCCGCCCTCATACTGAAGCAGGCAGAATCGCGCTTCTTGCAATTGAACATAATTTAAAAGAAATCCCTATTGTAAACGGGGAAGGAAAACTTTTGGGCTCGGTCGGATCCGATATGGTTCTCCATATTCTTCACGAAAAACATGTAACAGAAATGCTCTCGGTGGCCGGAGTTCATGGGTTTCAGGATTCACAAAAGCTTGCCTCTGCGTCTATTGGTTTATTACTCAAAAAACGCCTTCCCTGGCTTCTTCTGGGGCTCGGCGGAAGTATTATTGCCGCAGCCATTATTGGATCGTTCCATACAGAAATTCAAGCAACAATTCTTCTTGCTGCTTTCATTCCAGCAGTAACATATATCTCGGGAGCGGTAGGGGCACAGGGCAATTCTATTTTTGTAAGAACACTTGCTCTGGATAGAAATTTTAAGTTCGGAGCCTATATCCGTCGGGAGATTCAGATTTCTTTCAGTATTGCCATCCTTCTTGCTATCACGATGGGATTTGTTTCTTTTCTCGTCTGGCAGAACCAAGTCTTGAGCATCATTCTTGCCTCATCCTTTCTTATCTCCATACTCGCTTCTTCCGTGATTTCAATATTTTTGCCTTGGATTTTTTTGAAATATAAAGTTGACCCTGCACTAGTGAGCGCTCCTTTTGATACCATTCTTTCCGATATTGTAAGTATTACTATTTATTTTGCCCTTGCCTCATTCATTCTGCGTATCTCCGCATAAATCCCGTTAGAAACATCCTGCTTCTAACGGGATAAATAAAATCCCCGCCGAACGCGGGGATTTTATAATTTCCTAGCGTTATTTCTTTCGTTTTCTCAAGAATGCTGGGATATCCCAAATGTCTTCCTCAGCTTTTTTGGCAGCTTCCTTTATAGACGGTTCTTCTACTTTCGGCTCTTCTCGATGAAACGCCTTAGGTGGCTCATCTACCGTAAAGAGCGTTGGAGATGGTGCAATATCCATACTGCGGGAAAAATTCGCATTAAATCCGGTCGCGATAAGGGTAATCTTAATCTGTCCGGGTTTTAACTTCCTATCATGATAAGCACCGAAGATGATTCTCGCGCTCGCGTCTACCGATGCCGCTATCGTTTTTGCCACGTCATTAATTTCAGTCATCCTCAAATCCTTACTTCCAGCTATTCCAAAAAGAACTCCTCGTGCGCCTTCTATGGAAACTTCCAAGAGCGGAGAATTCACCACTTGGCTTACAGCATTCACCGCGCGATCAGGGCCGCTCCCAATACCAATGCCGACGAGCGCTGAGCCTGCATCTTGCATGATAGCTCGAACGTCCGCGAAGTCCACGTTGATAATACCCGGCATCGCGATAAGTTCAGAGATGCCTTGTACCGCGGATCTGAGTACATCATCAATATATTCAAATGCCTTAAGAAGCGGGGTATCCTTGCGGATGATACTAAAGATCCTGTCGTTTGGGACAACAATCAGCGTATCTACTTTTTCTTTAAGCCGCATAAGGGCACTTTCTGCAATCTTCATGCGCTGAGACCCTTCAAACCCAAAAGGCTTTGTTACTACACCAACAGTGAGCGCTCCTGCCTCTCTGGCCGCTTCAGCGACAAGCGGACTTACACCAGAGCCCGTTCCTCCGCCAAGCCCTGCGGTAATAAAAACAAGATCTGCGCCTTTCAAGGCTTCAACAATTTCTGATTTATTTTCTTCCGCCGCCTGCCTACCAATCTCCGGATTCATACCGGTACCCAAGCCACGCGTTAAATTTCTTCCGATATAAATTTTCTTTCTCGCCTCGCAATAATCCAAATCCTGCGCATCAGTATTAATGGCGATAAACTCAAGGCCTCGAATATTGATACTTTGAACCATCCGCGATACGGCATTTCCGCCTCCACCGCCAACTCCCACTACTTTGATTTTTGGGGTATAAATCTGCGAAGTAGTAGTTAATTCTCGTTTAGTTTTTTTCATATGAGAACCCATCTTAACAATCCCGCTCTATCGCGTTGCAACTCGTTTTTTGACGAGCGCAAGGCGCGACGAGAAGAGTGGAGTTTACGCTCCCTCGACGAGAAGCAACGAAGCGATTCGACAAAAACGAGCGCAACCCTTCGGGATAGGGCCAATATACCCACCCCCTGCGTCGCTCCGCCTCGGAGTAGTTTTTCACTACACCTTCGTTGTCGCTCCTTGTGATGTACCTATATTGGCTCATATCGCGTTAAGTGGGGTTGTTAAGATGAGTTCTACTAGGGAGCAAAGTATTTCCAGGCTTTTTTGAGCAATGATGTTGCTCCCCCTAAAGGAATATTGAATTTCTTTGATTCCCCTATACTATCATATCCCATAAGCAACAAGCCAAGACCCGCGGTAAGCTCCGGATCATCCAGCATTGTAGCGTCTTCAGAGTTCCTAATATCATATGAAGCAAGGTCCGGATTCGCTATTTGAGCCGCAAGGTGCAGTTCTTGTTTTGCGAGTTCTATAATTGAAGGGATTTTAGCTCCCCCTCCAGTAAGCACTACTCCACCCGGGAGTTGTCCTGCTTTTTTAAGATAGCCAAGTTCGTTGTTTACAAACTTAAAAATTTCCGCGAGGCGCGCTTCGATAATTTCAGCGATGTACCGTTTAGTAATATGCCCCTTTGCTCCGGGATCAATTTTTGAAAGCTCAATGTTTTCCCGCGCAGGAATCTCTTTCGCTATAGCAGATCCGTACGAAAGTTTCACCCGCTCCGCGAAATGCACCGGGATTTTGAGCCCGATCGCAAGATCGTTAGTAATATTAGACGCTCCCACGGGAAAAACGGCGGCATGGACAATTTTACCCTCTTCATAAACACACATGCTCGTTTTTCCATAACCGATATCCACGAGCACTACACCGAGCTCGCGCTGACTTTTTGTGAGTATTGCACGAGCATCTGCGAGCGGCTGGAGAATAAGTTTTCTAACTTCTCCCCCTAACATCTCAACGCACTTCATTAAATTTTTTATATTGGGAGCAAACGCATCAATGATTAAACTATTCACCTCCAAGCGATTGCCAACCATCTCAACGGGGTCGCGAATATCACGAACGCCGTCAACGATATATTCTCTAACTATGGAATGGAGCACGAGGCGGTTTGCCGGAATATTAATTGCCTGGGCACTCTGCATGGCCCGTTTAACGTCGTCTTCATTGATCTCATAATCTGCACGGGAAACAGCGACGATACCGATAGAAGATTGGACTTTAATATCGCTTGATCCGATACCGAGAAAAATCTCGGCAAGAGCGTCTTTGCTGAACTTTTTTACCTCAGCGAGTACGGGAGAAAGGGACTGCGTAAGCTCTGCGATATCATGCACGACGCCCTTTCTAATACCCTGCGAGGGATGTTTCATAACACGAAGGACGGTGATGCCACCGTCTCGCCTTATTTCTCCAATAACTGTTTTAATAGTGGACGATCCAACGTCCAATCCTACAATAAACCGAGGCATAGTTTTATAGTATTACAAATTCTGAAACTGAGATTCTTTGAGACGCTCTTCAAAGATCTTTTCTTTTTGCTCCATCACTATTCTATCATGGGTACGCACATGGTCATATCCTAGGAGATGCAAAAAACCGTGGATAACCATAGTGAGAAGACTCTCTCCCGCCCGTTTGATATAAAATGGATTTATATACACCTCTCCCAAAAATTCGCCTGGCATATCAGGACGAGGAGTGCCTTTGGTGTGAGGGAAGGAGAGAACGTTTTTATTCATGAATTTGCTTCCCACAAGATATATAAAAAAAGAACCCTCCCGTTTTCCGGAGAGCACAAGTAAGCGTTCAGCTGCCGCTTGCACCGCTTTTGCGTATTGTGCGGCACGCTTATCCCCTACAACCACTACAACGCGAGATTGCTTCATTACTCGTTAAAAGCACGCTTTATGGCATCGCTTATAATCCTACCGTCAGCCTTACCCTTCAATTCTGCCATCACCGCTTTCATTGCGGTTACAAAATCCTTTGCGCCTGATACGCTTACAATCTTTGAGACTTGGCGTTCAACCTCCTCATCGCTCATCTGTGCGGGAAGATATTGTTTTAGTATTTTTAATTCTTCTTTCTCCTTATCAGCAAGATCTGTTCTTCCGCCATCCGTAAACATGCGGATAGAATCTTCCCGTTTTTTCGCTTCGGAGTTTATGATTGCTATTACTTTATCGTCAGGAAGATTATCGGATATTTTTTCTGCTATAGCCTTATTCTTTATCACCGACAAAACCATGCGAAGAACGAGCAACGTCCTTTCGTCGTGCGCCCTAAGGGCGGTTTTTAAATCTTGATCAATGCGTTCTCGTAAGGTCATGGAATATCAACAATAAACAATAAGAAATGGATAATGAAGAAGCTAAAATCTAGAAAATAGTAAGTAGAATTTGGAAATGCAATAGAAGTTACAATGTATTGTAAATTCCCTTTCCTTATTTTTGAGATTTGATTTTTGAGATTTTAATTGTTCTAGCCCCTATTCCCTAACCTCTATACCCTAATTTCTACGCCGAACCCATCTTTTTTGCGCGCTCAAATTCTTTCTTCTTCGCATCCCGATGAATCGCGGAGAGTCGGCGTTTAATACGGCTCTTCGGACGGGAACGAAAACGACGCTTGCGCGCCTCTCGCAAAACTCCACTCTGTTTTGTCCGCTTCGTAAAGCGGAAGATAAGAGCATTAGGAGATTCGCCTTCGCGTTTTTTTACTTGTATTCTGCTCATAAATTATCGTAATTCTTTAGCTAAATTTTTGATCGACTTCTCTGGAGGATTATTAACAACGGAATGCAGCGAACCTCCTCCATCGTTCGCATACCGTGGAATAACATGCACGTGGACATGATCAACCGCCTGCCCCGCAACTTTGCCATGGTTAATGCCTATAGTAAATCCATGTGGATGTAAGCGGCGATCCAATATCTCTGTGACATTCTTTACTGCAAGAAAGAGCGGCTTAATAGCTTCGTCCCCAAGGTCTATAATATTTTCTGCATGAACCTTAGGGATAATAACGCTATGCCCAAGCGACCGCGGATGGATATCTAAAAAAGCAACTACCGCATCATTTTCATAGAAAATCTCTGCGGGAATGGCTTTTTGAGCTATATTGCAGAATAAACAATTCATCGCCTTTTTTCAAGCGTCTACCTCTTTCAGCTTCTTTTTCACGCTTTCGGCGAGTTTTGCGAGAGGAATTGTTTCCTGAGCTCCCGTCTTCAGATCCCGAATAATAATACTCTCCTCAAATGCCTCTTTTTGCCCGAAAATTAAGGCGAGCGGAGAACCAAGTTTGTCCGCAACCCTCAGTTGGGCGTTTAATGACTCCTTTCCTAAAGATTCGGCAACATCAATATGATTTCTCCTCATTTCCTCAATGAGCAGTAAACTTCTCTTTTTTGCTAAATCACCGATGTAAATCAAGAATATTTTTGGTTTTTCCCGAAGGCCAAGATTGATTTCCTGCAATCGAATCACATCAATAATACGCTCCATGCCTGCCGCAAAGCCGACTGCAGGAACATTCTTTCCTCCTAGGAGTTCAACGAGATAATCATACCGACCACCGCCTCCCAAAGCTTGTCCGTACCCCTCCACGACAATTTCAAAAACAGTACGGGAATAATAATCTAATCCTCGTACGAGACGATGATCAAGAGCATACGGCAATTTTAATTCCTCCAAGTAATCCAATACAGATTTAAAGTGATTTCTACACGACGTACAAAGCTCATCAACGATAATCGGAGCATCGGCTTTGAGCGGAGCACATTGTTCTTCTTTGCAATCTAGGAGGCGAAGTGGATTCGTTTCTAGTCGGCGGAGACAATCTTTGCAGAGCTGACTTTTTTTCTGCTTGTAGTATGTCTGCAGTTTTCTGCGATATCCAGGACGGCAATTTTTGCATCCGATACTGTTTACCTTAATAGTAATATTTTTTATTTTAAGCGATTCAAGAAGACGCGTGAAAACGAGCATGAGTTGGGCGTCATAAATCGGATCTGATTCATTGCTCAAAATTTCAAAATTCAGCTGGTGAAACTCGCGGTACCGCCCTGCTTGCGGCTGTTCATACCGAAACATCGGACCTTCCAAATAAAGTTTAAGAGGGCTTCCTAGCTGACTCATGCCATTTTCAATGAACGCGCGAGCGATGCCCGCTGTAGCTTCCGGACGGAGCGCAAGCTTTTCATTACCTTTTGCAACAATCGTGAACATTTGTTTCTCAATTACATCCGTCCCTTCTCCTACGGATCGCTCAAAGAGCTCCATGCGTTCCAGGAGTGGAATTTCAATGGGGCTGAAATTATAAAACTCCGCGATATCTCGTGCGTTCTTTTTAATCTTCTCCCAGATTGGCTGTTCGTGCGGAAGAATATCATGCATCCCCTTTGGGCGCTGAACAGGCTGTATTTTTTGAGTTTTTGGTTTTGTAGGCATTTACTTAACGGGATACGACGGAGCTTCAAAAACATCAAACTGGCTAAAGGGGAAGATTCTAATTCTTGCGATACCGATAATATCTTCACGATCTACAGCTCCCCAATTCCGAGAGTCAAAACTATGGGCACGATTGTCCCCCATAGCAAAATACTGATTTGCGTGAAGCGTAATATCAAAATTGCCGTTTTCGGAGTCATCGCTGGGCAGATACGGCTCGTTAAGCGTGATCGTTTGATTATCACTTATGATCTGGATTGAACCGTTGCGAGAAACAACGCGCTCTCCGGGAATGCCAATGATGCGTTTAATAAAAAAGACTTCCTTATCAAGAGGATAGCGAAACACGATTATTTCACCCCGTTTCGGCTCACGAAGATGATACGTTATTTCATCCACTAGCAAATAATTCCCGTTTGAAAAATTGGGCTCCATAGACGCTCCAGATACCAAAAAGGGCTGTACTAAGAACGTTCTAATAACAAAGACTGTTATGCTTGCCACAAAAATGACCTCAAGCACCTCCCATGCGGATAGGACAATTTGTTTCAGCTTTTTCATGGTATGGTAAAAGGAATAAAACTACAGATTAGGAGTATTCTACTATAATAAAGAGCATAAAGCAATGGGAATTAAACTCATAATAAGCATTGGAAATCCGGGAAAAGAGTACGAACGGTCGTATCATAACGCGGGCCACATTGCACTCCGCATTTTGAAAGAAAAAGTCGGTTCAACGGTCCCCCTCCTTGCCTCTTCAGAATTTATGAACCGATCTGGGTCTTTTGTAGGGCGAGAAGCGCGGCAGAAGGGTGTAAAAGCACAACAAATTCTCATCCTCCACGACGATAGCGACCTTCCCCTAGGAACCGCAAAGCTTGATTTTAATCGGGGTGCCGGAGGGCATAATGGAGTCGCAGATATTATTGCGACGCTTCAAACCCAAGAATTTTATCGCCTTCGCATCGGAGTACGCAAAAAAACATGGTTCTGGTCCAGACGCAAAAAAGCGGGAGAATTTGTTCTAAAACAGATGCCAAAGAAAGACGAGGAGATGTTGCGAGATAGTATTGAATCCAATATAGAAAAAATCACTCGTCTTCTTTCGCAGTCAAACTCACCCCAAACGAATACGTTCCATCAGGATTCGCTTTAATATTAGCTAAAGGAAGAAGAACCTCGCTGAAAATACCGCTTTTCTCCAATCGTTCTTTGAACGCAATAACCTCTGGTTCGCTTTTTGTAAATCCGTTTATGAGTAAATCTTTTCCCTCCACGGAAACTCTAATCAAGGCCACTCCCTGACTAAGAGTAAGAATATTATTCAAAGACTCCGAAACAGATACCGCTTCATTATTTGCATTTTCAATTCGCGAAGCAAAAGAATTAAATTCTTTTGCTTCTGCTTGAAGTCGTACTATTTCAGCTTTATCCGCAGGATTTCCATCTAGTATATTTTTTTTAACATCGTTTAATTTTTGAATAATAAAAGCATCCCCAATGCCAAAAAATAATGTGAGGATCGCAAATGTAGCAACAGCAACGCTTCTCCATGCGTGAATAAATGCAATAACACGCGTTTCTTCATAACGCTCACGGACAGAGTGATCAGCAAGACTAAGGAAGGAATCCTCATTGCGAGGCATAGTGCCTCGCAAAGCAGACCCCAAGAGAGGAAGCCATGCATGAGGAATGCCCTGAAACGCTGGGAGTGTAAGGGCTTCTACAGGAACACCAAACGTATCTTTGAGTCCATCAATTATTTTCCCCGTCATCTCATCAGCGGCAACGAAGAGGGAATCTACGGGTTTACCCCATCTGCTTTGATAGAAATTCAAAACCTTTTGAGCTTCGCTTGCAATGAACGCTTGAAAATCGTTTTGAGAAAGATCTTTTCCTCCATACTCTTCGCGGAGCGTGAGCCAACTATGGGATTGGCTAAAATAGAGATTTCCCTTTTGAGCAATGAGAAACAGTACCCCTTCTCCCGAAACATGAATAATACATAATGATTGCCGAGGGTCGTCTTTAGGAAGCCCTTCACTTATTGAGCGAGCAAGAGCAAGACCGGGAAACTCAACTGCCGTCGCAATAAACCCTGCTTCTTCCGCGGTTTTTGTATATGCATCAACAAATTCTCGTTCTGCGACCGCTCCTAAAAGATCTACTTGTGCGGTTCCTAAAAATCGCTCACCTATCTTCTGCCAACCGGAATATACGTGAGAGAAATCTGTCGGAGAGAGCATTTGCAGATTCAGTAGCGCCGACTCTTCCATCTTTGATTCTTCTAAAAACGGCATGGAGAATGGCTGAGTGTATACAATTTCTTCCGGAAGGAGAAGAATAATATTTTGCATTGCACGTCCGCCTCCAATTTGGCTACGGAATTTTTTTAATGCCGCGACAAGCTTAGCAGAATCCTTAACCTTCCCCTTCTCAATAATCCCTGGAGGCAAGCGGAGTGCGGAAGTAGTCGGTTTTTTAACGCCCGGTTGCATTAAGAGAAACCGAATGCCTGCATCAGAAAAAGCCAATCCTCCGATTTCCGGGGCTGGGTTAATCATTTTTTGTACTCTAGAAAGAAATAGATTACCTCTCATAGCGATATTTCATAAATTGCAACCGGCCGAACTTCTCCCGTATGAGGGTCAACATCAAGCGTAGCACGCAAACGACGGCGTTTTGTAAGCGCTTGCCCATCAGAAACTATTTCTCTTTTACCAACGCTGATAGCGCACGATGGAGATCCATTGCATATTACCGTGTTATTGCATGAGGCATCACTATCATCACAAATTTCAATCGTCGCCCCAGAAGGAATAGTATAAGGGTCATCGTCGCTATATTGATTACGAATGACTCGTAATATCGCATCCTGAATACCAGACTCTGCATCCGCGTATGCCTGTGCTGAAAGCCGAAAACCATAATTTGTATTATTCGCAATGAATACAATAAACATGCCCACAAGCGCGATATCAACAATGATCGCCCCAATAAGAAGGATTGCGCTCAACGACGCAACTCCCTGCTTGTCAGATTTGAGATTTAATATTTGATTTTTGATATTGAAACTCATTTACTCCAATTAATAATAACATCTTCCACTATAGGACCTGCGGAGGGAGTGCAGGTTGGAATATTACATGGCGTGAAATTAAGCCGATATTTGAAATAACGAATATTAGAATGAGCAATAAGACTGGTTGTTGCATAAGGAGCGATAGCTCCCAAACCAATAGACTGAAAAGCCCATCCAAGCGTAGTACAATTCGGTGGTACATCTCCCACATCAGCACAATCCGTTGCTATCTGAGCAGTAATTTGAGCAGGAGCGCTTGGTAATGCTCCGTGCCATACAAATGTATTTAGTTGTGATCCGCATAATACGCCCGGCGCAAGATTGGGGCACGTATCAAAAACACTTGATTCTAAAATCGCTGTGGGCAGTGTAGGAGGAATAGGAGACCATGTCGTTTTTACTTTATAGTCTACCGTCGCACAAGTATCTATTGGATTAGAACAATTAAAACTAATCCAACCTACAATATCGTTCCATGCCCAGCCACTAAACTCCCCTTCTGCTGGAGAAGAACTATCAACATTAATAACTACTTGATATGTTGGCGATACCGGACAATTCCACGACAACGTTCCGGGATTCCAAACCGACCCCCCGCTCGCATTCCCGCAAAAACTAATCCAGCCAATACTATCGTTCCATGCCCAACCTGCAAGATTTGAAATTCCTGTTATTGCATAGTTCGTAAAATCGTTTGAAACGAAAAAATTTGATGTCCCACAGATATTTATAGTATTCGGATTTGCATTATCACAATTCAAAGCAATGAATCCAACCGAAGAGCTCGCATATCCACGAAGTTCAATGTCAGTCACTTCAACATTCGAATTATCTGTATATACAAAATCAATCCATCCAATCACATCATTCCACGCCCAATGATTTGGTTCTGCAATATCGATGTTTGGAGTCGTCGGACCGATTCCAGCCATTACTTGTAAAGTAAAAAATCCTGTTATAAAAACAACAGCAAAGAACAAACCTACTATAATATTGATTCGTAATTTCATGTTATGGCTCAAGAATCTGTACCGCTCCTGGAGTCGTTTCATGATCTATCTCATCCGACTCCGCCATATCATAAACTGAGATAGAGCTCGTTGCGGAATACGACACACTCACTCCATTCCCCCCACTCCAATCTGTCTGGCGCATCACCACATTATTATGCCTTGTGAGATATTTACTAAACTGCACCTGCCCTCCATCCGGCCATGAAACAGTTACGATAACGCGCTGTGTTGAAGGATCTTCGTTGAGAGAGTTGAACGTCGTCTCGATATTGTCCTGAGGGTCTCTTGATACATTTTGTTTCTGAAAAAAACGCGTATATACAATACCATCGCTACCTGTTACCGATTCTGTCCCTGATCTCCATATAAATGGAGCCGTGGGGGCTGTTTTCCTCAAATAATAATCCTCATCTTCAGTTAGATTATAAAGACCCTGATTTAAGCCAGTCCCTTCACAAGGAGCGCTTACACAATACCACTTGGTTTGAGCATAGATCGTAAGACCCTCTAAAAGTTCCTGACCTAGAAATGTCGCGCTTTGGAGATATTTATTTTGCTGGCTAATACGAAGCGTTACGGTAAGCACAAGCACTGCGGACCCAATAATAATAATGCCAACCGTAATACCAATTAAGATCTCTATTAAAGATTGGCCTTTTCTGCTATTGAGCAAGCGTAATTGTTCCATTAGCACTTATAGTTATAGTTTTTGTTTCCGCTCCGGAAATGATACCAAGCACAACACTCTGGGGAGTACCACCAGGAGAACCTTTTAAGGTAGAAAATGCTATATCCTGAATACTTCTATCGACTAACCCTACCCAATAAATATCATTCTTTAATTTATATACTTCTCGAACCAGAGCAGCAGGAGCAGCAGATCCAGGAGGAGGATATATAGTGCTCGTAAGCGTAGAGCTTGAGGCATATACAAGCTTCATTATGTCGCCAGTTACGAGTTTCTCAAGACGCACACCCCACATACTACCGTTTTCTTGAGTGATAGAACGTTGCTGTGCGTCACGGAGAAACGACTCAACTCGTTTTGCATCAGAATCAAGATTCTGAACTACTCTCTGACGAATTACACCGAATGTGGTAAATCCAAAAATAACACTACCAATTGCAATCGTTATCATAAGTTCTATGAGCGTAAATCCTCGGTTATTCTTCATAGTAGAAAGAAGTAAGTATAAAGCATAAAGTGAACAGAAAAAATCATTAATGAATTAAAGTCTATTGTTTTTTTAATTTTGCATTGTCACTTTCATCTTTGAGATTTTATTTTTGAGATTTGATTTTCTTTAGAACTGCCCTACAAGCTGATAAATAGGGACGATAATAGAGAGCGCGATCATCGCAACGACAAGACCGATAACTATAAGAAGTGCTGGCTCAATAAAAGCCACGAGAGTCTTCACTGATTCGTCAATTTCTTTTTCATAGAAATCGCTCAACGTTTGCAAAATATCATCAAGATGCCCCGCTTTCTCTGAAATGGCGATGAGGTTAGTCACAATAAGTGGGAGTGTCGTTTCTTTCTTAAACGCCTCTCCCAGAGTAATACCACGAGATACTCCTTCGCGAGCAACGCGCTGGAGGGACTTCTCTAACCGATCATCGCCCACTGCACTCGCCGTTGTTTCTAGCGCCTCAAGAATGGGGAGTCCTGATTTCAAGAGCGCAGAAAGTGTGCCTGCAAATCGCTGAAGAGCCAGCTTTTGAGTAACATTTTTAACAAGAGGGGTTTTACGCAGAAACATTCGAAAAACCCGTTTCCCTGTATTTGTTCTAAAAAAGAAAAATCCGATAGTGATCAACGCCACGCCAGATCCTAGAAAAATCCAAACATATTTCCCAACAAAAAGACCGACTCCAAAAACGATGCGCGAGAAGATAGGCGGTTCTACACCCCCACCAGAAAAGACATCCGCAATTTTTGGCAACGCAAATGTAACTAAAAAAGTAAGAATGCCGATTGCCATAACAACAAGTATGACGGGGTAAATAAAAGCGGCTTTCAGTTTACCCTGCAACTCACCCTCTTTTTCCAGAGATTTATTTAAATCATCCAGAGTTCTATCAAGACCGCCGGAGGATTCTCCCGCCTTCAAGAGACTTACGAATACCGGAGAGAAATACTGCGGATATTGTGCGAAGGTTGCATGGAACGGTTTTCCCCGTTCAAGACCGCTCCTGATTTCAAGCAAGAGATTTTTAACTCCGGGCTTATTAAAATCTTCAATCAAAATATCAATTGCTTTAAAAAGATCAGTACCTACTCGCAACATCAATCCAAGATACTTAGTAAGAAATATTTTGTCCGTGAGAGTTATTTTTCCACCACTCTTCTTGTTACCTATCGCCTCAAACGTATGAACCGAAATAGGACGAAGACCTTTACTCCCTAGAAATTGAAGCACCTGACTTTGATTGTCGGCGTCAATACTTCCTTCCACTATTTTTCCGTCCGGTTGATATGCACTGTAGCGAAATCGCATGCATTAATTAACTATAAACAATGGATAATGGACAATAAACGATGATGGATAATCTACAGACTCTTTGCTCTTTTTTTTAATCCTCCCATCTGCCTTGAGACGCTGTTCAGTTGTTCTACTATTCCAGCAAATTCCTGTTCGGTTATAAGTTTATTATAACGGAAAATATCAACTCCAGCTAATGTTTCATAGAGAGACCCTTGAGCTATATCAATAAAACGACAAAATTCTTTATGTGAGCTTCTACCGCTTCCTTCGGCAATATTTAATGTTATGGAAAAAGCAGATCTAATTAGTTGATTGCCAAGTATAAAACGATATTCTTGGGGCAATTCTTTTACTATTCGCAATATTACAAGAGATAATTCTCGCGATTCTTGATATACCGGCCATTTAAGAAAGCCGAACTTCTCCATTGTTCATTATTTATTATCTATTGTTTATTATTTTTCTATTCTCGAATAACTCGAAGCACTTCTTCCAGAGTCGTCATGCCGCGCTCTGCTTTTTTTAGTCCGTCTTCAAACATTGAAATATATCCTGATGCTCGGGCAATTTCTTTCATCTTATCAAGGGTAAATTGCGTTCCAACGATGTATTTACGCACATCTTCAGTAACATTCAGAATTTCATGAATACCCATACGGCCGCGGTATCCGGAATGATTACATGAATTACATCCTTGCCCTCTAAACATTGTTTTTGGAATGATATAGGACACATCAAGCTTTAATTCCTTTAACTGCCTCTTTAATGATTCTTCAATATCGGGCGATATTTTATAGGACGTAATGCACGACATGCAAATTCTGCGTACAAGACGCTGTGCCATGATCATATTCAAAACTGCCGCAACCAAAAACGGAGCGATGTGTAAGTCAATTAAACGCGGGATGGTCGTCGGAGCGTCGTTTGTGTGGAGCGTTGAAAGCACTAAGTGTCCGGTAAGCGCCGAGTGTACGGAGATTTCTGCTGTTTCTTCATCTCTAATTTCTCCCACCATGATGACGTTTGGATCTTGGCGAAGAATTGCGCGAAGTCCATTAGCAAAAGTAATACCTGCTTGCACATTAACTTGAGTCTGATTTACATATTTCATGTAATATTCAACCGGGTCTTCAACAGTAACAATATTTACCTCAGGTCGGTTCAGTGCATTTAAAATAGAATAAAGCGTAGTCGTTTTTCCTGAGCCTGTCGGGCCGGTTACCAAAATCATGCCGAAGGTTTTTTTCGCATTGTCTCGAATGAGTGCAATATTTTCTTGCGAAATACCAAGCTCTTCAAAAGACATTGGGCGTTCGCTTGCCGATAGCAAGCGCATTTCTACCTTTTCCCCATAAAATGTCGGCATTACAGAAACACGAAGGTCGATCATGTCGTGTCCCACCCGATGGCGAAACCGGCCGTCCTGCGGCTTATAGTGTTCGTCTAATTTCATTCCAGAGAGTAATTTAAAACGTGCTGCGATAGCCGCGTGCACTTCCCGGGGCATGCGCATGACTTCACGCAAGATGCCGTCAATACGAAAACGAACAAGAATATCGTTTTCTAAAACCTCCAAATGCACGTCAGAGGCTCGAACCGCCATGGCGTATGAAACCAGATTGTCTGTAAGCTGAACAACAGGAAGGTCGGTAGCCGCTTCTTGTGCCTCCTTCTCACCAATACGCGCGCGCATTGATGCCTGAATGTTATCGTCAATTGTTTTTCTAAAATTCTCTGTAATCGTTTCCGCGTAAAATGTCAGTCCTCGGTTAAAATCGTCTTGTGTAGCAAGAAATGGTTTTATTTTTGATTTGAAGCGATTCGTTAAAAATTCAATCGCCACCAAATCATTCGGATCCAGCATCGCGACTTGAAGCGCACCATCCTGTTCCCTTCCGAAAAGAATTATTCCTTTTTGGCGAGCAACATCTTCAGGGAGTAATTTTAAAACATTATCATCAATTTTCCTTCCTTTTTCAAAGTTTGCAAGTTCAATACCATAAAACCGAGCCGCAATGCCATAGTAATACTCTTCGGTAATTGCGTTCTGTTCCAAGAGAATAGAAGCAACTCCACGATTCATACGGCGAGAATCTTGTAATGCAACCTGAAATTTCTCTTCCGTAACAAGATTGTCTTGTAAAAGCAGTTTTTTAAATTCTTGTTCAGGAATCTGTAACATATCTTAAATATCAAATCTAATATCTCAAATCTTCCCTTTCCCTCTCATAGTTATGATACTTGATGCTAAAATTTTTGCTATCTCTACGGTTTCCTTTAATAATTCTTCCGACTCCTTATTATCGCATTTTTGAGCGTCTTTTATAAGATGAATCCAGAATTCTGACTCATTAGCTGATTTTAAAGCATGATTATAAAAATTGATGTAATCTTTCTTAGAACTGGCTGACTTAGCTTCAAAAATATTCGCCGCCACTGAAGTACCACTACGCAATAATTGATTAGTGAGTACTCCTGATGAGGAATCTTTTCTTATTTTTTCAACGAATATAACGATATTGAGAGCATATGTATACAATCTTTTATAAAAATCATCTTTACTAAATTCTGACATAAAAGATCATATTTTGAATTAAGCTGTAGATTTGAGATTTAAGATCCGAGATTTGCTATTAGAACCTAAAACTCGCCCACCATCCTTGATTGCCCGCCCATAAAGCAACTAAAAGAGTAGTGATTATCGCAGAAGGCATCCAGAAGTAGTAGAGCGGTAATCGTTCGTTCTTTTTTACAAGAAGCGCAGAACTAATAGCGGCAAGGAGAAGAACTAAAACTATATAGAAAAGAAAAGCAGGATATCCGGTTATGAGAATACCAAGCGCAATAATATAAAGCTCGTCGTGTTCAAAATGGACTTGTCCGCGCTTTTTATCTAAATACGCCGAAACCCAAAAGAGAAGCAATGCAACGATGAATGAGACGAGGTACGTATTCCAAAAATGGAATCGGGCGTAGCTGAAAAAGTACTTCAAACCATCCACCGTACCGATCGTATATGAGAGTGGACCGCTTTGAAATGCCTGATATTGGAAATAAGATAGTATTCCTGCATAGCTAAAAAGAAGTAGAGCAGTTAACCAAAAAATTGGTTTAATAGTTTTAAGTAAAAGCTCACGTTTTTGAAACTGTAAGAAAAAAACAATGCTCGGTATTACAATAGTGGAAACAGGAATAATATAAGGCATCACATTCATATAGTTAAATAATATCACATTTCATAAGTGAAGGAACAAAAAAACAACCCAGCAAAGCCGGATTGTTTTTTTGTTAGAAATCAACGATTAGAGATTTAAACCTGGATCGGTTCCAATTTCATACCAGCAGGTTGCATCAACGAATGTACCAGTGCAAGTATTGTCATCTCCTCCATCGTTTTGCATTAAGGCACGGTGTTTTTCAGATTCAAGACGAGCATTCAATTCAAACGTTTTTGCCGAATTATTACCAGCATAGGCAAAGTAATAGTTACCAGTATTTGTTGGATCAATAGGAAGTGTGGAAAGAGTAGATCCTCCAGATGTTCCGTTAAGATCTACAGCAAGCCATCCTGATCCACCAACCGTTCGTAAAACGTTAGCTAGTGGTGTTGTGCATGCACCGCCGCTAAATCCACTCACAATACCCAGGGTACAAAAAGGACCTGGTGTAAAAGTAACTGTTGTTGAAGCAGTTGCGAGTAAAAGCCCAACCGCTGACTGCACCGAACCTAAATCAGAGATTCTTTGCGTATCTCGAGATTCTTGCAAAATTTGCGCTGGGTTCAAAACCAAAACGACAGTTGTCGCGAGAATTGCAAGAATACCAATAACGATAAGAAGCTCAATAAGAGTAAAACCTTTCTTTGCTATCATTTTTTTAATTATGTATTAAATATATTCGACTGAATAATCACTTATTTTTCATTGTATCGACCAGCTGGTTGTCTCTAACGCTACCTTACTAGTATACAGAATTCTGGCTGTTTCGGTAGTAAAAGAGCTGTGGATAATATATCGCTCGCATTCTTTTCAAAAAGTTATAAGAGCTGCTCGTACACTCTTAAAAGAGCTATAAGAATGACCTTTTTAAAGAGTGTACTCGCTTAGATTACGATTAGTTTTGAAAAAAGAATACTCGCTTCTAGTGACGTAAGTTGTTAGTTATTTTTTAATGTAACTCCCCACCTTATTAGCAAGATCGTCTATGGAAATACGGGCTTTTACAAAATAATCAACAACTCCCAATTCTCTCCCTCGTTCCATATCGCTTTCTTGGCCTAAATTGGAAATGACAACGACAGGAATATTTACTTTATTTTGGAGTTGCGGATCTGCTTTTAATTCTTCCAATACTTCAAAACCTGATTTTCCGGGAAGAATAAGGTCTAACAAAATGATATCCGGAGTATTATTTCGCAACGCTTCAATTGCTTCATTGCCGTCATGCGCAACTATAATTTCATATCCGTCTTTTTCAAGACGGTTTTTCAGCAATGATGAAAGAAATTTGTCGTCCTCTACAAGAAGTACTTTAGCCATATGTATTTATAATACCATAATGTGTTGTGCTCAATTATTGTTGCATGTTGAAAATTTGTATATGAACTCGTATTCTTAGTATTAGCACGTTCTCGCGAAGGAGGCACGACGTGACGAAACGTAAGAAAGTCATCGCAAACCGACAAAACAGTCCCAAGAAGAAACGAGATCGTTCTCGAAGAACTCGCAAAGAAATTGAAGCATTTTGGAAGGGAGTTGTTGATAAATTATGCGAAGGCATTGACGAGAGTACTCGCCTTACTGCAAAAGATTACAACATCACCATCAATTATCGGGAGTAGAAAACCAAAGAAGACCCTTGCGGGGGTCTCTTTTTATTATTACCTAACTATGAGTGCTTGCCTTACAGTTGCCCCAATCTTACGCGGTCCGACAAATGCCGAACTGACGCATCGTGACTTTAAGGCTCCACGACGAACACCTTCAAATGAAAATGAATCGACACCGACTATTCTCTTTAAAAAAGAAGAATAATCAAAGTTTAATTGATCCACGAGCAGCTTCCGCTACCCGTGCCTTGTTACGACTTAGCCCTTGTCACCGAACCTACCCTAATCCAGCAAGCTGAACTTTAGGTATTCCCGGCTTCCTTGACTTGACGGGCGAATATTTTCTCAAAAACTGAGAATGAATGTTCCCACTGCACAGACGGATTTCCCGTATGCAGCGAGCTCAATGCATCGTTTGCTTTAATGTGAGCAAGCTTTGTAAGCCTGAGTCGGTAAGATGTTCCCCTTCTTTGATTGCATCCATAATTTCGCAGAAAACTTTGAAATCATGCCTCTTAGATGGAAAACGTAACGGATATTTCTTGAAAAACGGAATAATAATGTTTTCCAAGTCTTTCCGATTAGCGACTTCAAACCGGTAGCAATGCTGGTGATTTTTTCTACTATCTTTCTGGAAATATACATTTCCACACTGGAAAAAATCTTTTACAGCATCAAGGACTGTCTTGTCTTTTTCTACCAGCTTGATATAGAACCGTGGTTCTATTCTTGCTCGCCTGATTCGTTCCGTAGATTCATTGATATTGCGAACATACGCAGTAAAGCTTCCTTCGCCATCAACTAATCCAACGATATAATCAGGATTAAACATTGTATTGAGTGAGGGCCTTCTTCCGACCTTATATCGGAATACTATGCCTCAGCTGACTTCTGACGCTGCGTTAGTTTTTATGATACCACGGCATCTTGCCATGGACAGCCATCAGATCTCCACAGGTCACGTAATATACTATTCCAAACATCCGAGACGAACCTTTTCCCGTGATCTTCCTTATCCTCACCGCCCACTGATAAGTCGATCGATTCTCCGCGTGTTGCGGATACGTCTTGGCTGTTTTTTGCCGACAGATCCTCCATCTCGCCCCTTCACAGAGGCGGACTATCTTTGGCTACGCTCCGACTAGACTTCATCGGAGGAGTGGATTCAAACCACTTAGTTTATTACGCTGCTGCGCGCTTTTATTGTGAGTACAGGACTCGAGAACGTATTCACCGCGGCGTTGCTGATCCGCGATTACTAGCAATTCCGGCTTCATGAAGTCGAGTTGCAGACTTCAATCCGAACTGGGGCCGATTTTGGGGATTAGCTCCACCTTACGGTTTGGCAACCCACTGTATCGGCCATTGTAACATGAGTGTAGCCCAGGGCATCAAAGGGCCATGCTGATTTGACGTCGTCCCCACCTTCCTCCCAGCTCTTTGCTAACTAGTAGCAAAGAGTAGTTGATGAGTTACATTCGGCTTTGCCGAATTTCAGTTTATCAGTTAGTGAGTTATAAAACTGACCAACTTTTAACTGTAGCCATTTGGCGTAACTATTTTTAACTCTCTTTGCCCTAACGGGCAAAGAGCTGGGCAGTCCCCCGTGACATATAAAACACGGAGCAGGGGTTGCGCATGTTACCCCATTTAAGGGAGCGCCTCACGGCACATGCTGACGACAACCATGCAGCACCTGTCCACTCGTCCTTGAGAGAGGTCCCACGTTTCTGCGGGATTTCAAGTGAATGTCAAGCCCTGGTAAGGTTCTTCGCTTATTGTCGAATTGAACCTCATGTTCCACCGCTTGTGCGAGTCCCCGTCTATTCCTTTGAGTTTTAGCCTTGCGGCCGTACTTCCCAGGCGGCAAACTTAACGCGTTAGCTACGCCACTCCGAGGGTCGATACTCGAAACAGCTAGTTTGCATCGTTTAGGGCGTGGACTACAAGGGTATCTAATCCTTTTTGATCCCCACGCTTTCGCGATTGAGCGTCAGGGATGCCCCAGCTACCTGCCTTCGCCTTCGGTGTTCCCCACGATATCAACGGATTTCACCCCTACACCGTGAGTTCCAGTAGCCTCTAGCACCCTCTAGTCTGGCCGTATCTGTTGCGGCCTCGAAGTTAAGCTCCGAGATTTAACAACAGACGCGCCAAGCCGCCTACGCGCTCTTTACGCCCAATAAATCCGGATAACGCTCGGGGCCTTCGTATTACCGCGGCTGCTGGCACGAAGTTTGCAGCCCCTTATTCCTACGGTACCATCAATTACTTTTTCCCGTAGAAAAGCAGTTTACAGACCGAAATCCTTCTTCCTGCACGCGGCGTCGCTCGATCAGGCTTTCGCCCATTGTCGAATATTCTCGACTGCTGCCACCCGTAGGTGTACGAACCGTCTCTCAGTTTCGTCGTCGGGGAACACCCTCTCAGGCCCCCTACCGGTCATTGCCTTGGTGAGCCATTACCTCACCAACAAGCTGATCGGACCTAGGCCGCTCCTGAAGCCTCTTGCGAGATTTACTCTTGCGAGACTATTGGGAATTACCCCGCCTTTCGGCGAGCTATGCCCATCTTCAGGGTACGTTCCAAGGTATTACTGACTCGTTCGCCACTCTGGAAGCTGGACGCTAGATACTAGATGACTGGATATTTTTTCCAATTTTGTTTCAGGCGCGTAAGTTGCTTACCAATAATCTCATATTCTTTCAGTAACTCTCCTTTGAGCGGCTCTTCGATTAAGCCAACTTGAGAAGCATCTATGAGATGACTCGTTAGCTCGTCACAAGAACCGATGGCATTACTTATGTAACGTTTAAAATCAGCTGGTGATTTACTATAGCCCTCTGCGATGTTTGCGTGTATCGAGTTTGCCGCACGAATAATTTGACTGCCGATCTCGCGTTGATCAATCACATTCCACGTTCTTACTATACGATAGATTCGAGGAAACATTTTACTCGATCGTTGATACACCTCAAGATCACGGAAATTCACCATTCTTTGATTTTATAATTTCCAGTCTCTAGCTTCCAGTGTCCAACCTCCAGCGTTCGACTTGCATGCCTTATCCACGCCGCCAGCGTTCATCCTGGACCAGGATCAAATCCTCAATTAATTAGCTTTTAGCTTTTAGCTGTTAGCTGTTAGAAGAAATCCTCTAAAAGCTATAAGCTATCAGCTCAAAGCTGAAATATTGGGACAACTAGAAAACTCTTGTTTTGTTAAGCACAATTTTCGCATGGCGAAAATTTGCTGTTACAAAACATGACCCCGCACTATTTTTGCCGTCTTCAGCAAGCTAAACATAATTCTAGTATGAATGCGACTGCTTGAGCAGCGTGCGCGGGCCGAATAGGCCCACCCCTTATTGGGCGAAGCGCGCTGCTGT